>LN899547.1_pt2 | contig 241937 bp, 226 predicted proteins | sample 1252501 | NCBI scaffold set LN899544.1 | reverse complement strand
GCTGGCGCAGCGGCTTTTCGCCGCTGCGGTCAGCGCCGCCGACCCGGCGCTGGCGGTGCGCCGGCATTTCCAGCGCCATCCCGACACCGGCGGCACCATCCTGGTCGCCGTCGGCAAGGCCGCCCCCGCCATGCTGGCCGAGGCGATGGTGCATCTGCCCGATGCCCGCATCGCGCTGGCCGTCACGCATGAGGGGAACGCGGCCGATATTCCCGGCGCCCGCGTCCTGACCGCCAGCCACCCGGTCCCGAACGAGGCCGGGCTGCGGGCGGGGCGCGAGATCCTGGCGGCGCTGGACGGCGCCGGACCGGGCGACCGGGTGCTGGCGCTGATCTCGGGCGGCGGCTCGGCGCTGATCCCGGCACCGCGCGCGCCGCTGACGCTGGCGGACAAGCAGGCGGTGAACCGGCTCTTGCTGGCCAGCGGGCTCGACATCACCGCGATGAATCTGATCCGCCAGCAGCTGTCCGAACTGAAGGGCGGCGGCTTCCTGCGCCATGCCGCGCCGGCGCCGGTGACCGGGCTGATCCTGTCGGATGTGATCGGCAACGAGTTGGGTGCGGTCGCCTCGGGGCCGACCTCGGCGCCGCTGGGCAACCGGGCACAGGCGCGCAAGCTGTTGCAGGACAATGGAATCTGGGACCGCCTGCCCGATGCGGTGCGCCAGGTTCTGGACGCGCCCGACAGCGCGGCGCCCCTGCCTGCGGCCGAGAATTACCTGATCGGCAGCAACGAGCAATCGCTGCATGCGATGCGGGACGTGGTGGCGCCGGGCTGGGCGGCGCGTATCGTCTCGGATCGGCTGGAGGGCGACGTGGCCGAGGCGGCGGCGCTGATCGTGCAGGCCGCGCGCGAGGCGCCGCCCGACCGCCCGACCGCGCTGATCTTCGGCGGCGAGACCACGGTGACCCTGCGCGGCAACGGCAAGGGCGGACGCAACCAGGAACTGGCGCTGCGCGTCGCGGATGCCATGCAGGGCCAGCGCGGCGACTGGGTGTTCCTGAGCGGCGGCACCGACGGCCGCGACGGGCCGACCGATGCCGCCGGCGGCGTGGTCGATGGCGGCACCATGGCTCGGATCGCGGCCGCTGGCGCCGATGCGCAGGCGCTTCTGGCCAACAACGACAGCCATGCCGCGCTGGCCGCCGCCGGAGACCTGCTGCTGACCGGCGCCACCGGCACCAATGTCGCCGATGTGCAGGTCATGCTGCTGAACTGAGGCGGTCAGAAGCTCAGGGCGAAATGCCGGCCCATGTCGGGCTGGCTGCCGGTGATCTTGGACTTGGCGATTTCATAGAGAAAGCGCAGGTTGCCGCCGGTCAGCCAGACCTCGGCCGCCGTCAGGTCCAGCCGCATCAGCTGGATATCGGGATCCTGCTTGCCGTCCTCGAACCAGCTGGCGGCGACGGCGTTCCACAGCTCGTCGAGCTTGGCGCGGTCGTTCGAAAGCGACAGCGTCCCCTCGATCCGGGCAAAGAGCCCCGCCGATTCCTCGGTGACGACATGCAGCGCCGGGGCCGGGCCCCCGGCGACCGCCTGCGCAAGGTCGGTGCCCTTGGCGGTGATGAACCACAATGTGCCGGTTTCGGGCTCGGCATAATGCGACATTGGCACCAGCCGGGGATCCTGCACCAGCCCCAGCATGCCCGAGTTGATATCGTCGAGCCGGTCCCAGAAGTCGCGGCTTTGGTCGTCGGTATGGGTCATTGCATCCTCCTGCCGTTGCCGAAGAAACGGCTGGAGGGCATACGGGTTCCCCGCGGCGGCGGCTAGCCTTTGTTAAGCCGGCCCGGGCGGCGGCTAGCCGGCCTTCGACAGCACGCCGCGCCGGATCTGATCGGCCTCGATCGATTCGAACAGCGCGCGGAAATTGCCCTCGCCGAAGCCGTCGTCGCCCTTGCGCTGGATGAACTCGAAGAAGATCGGCCCGATCACCGTGCGGGAAAAGATCTGCAGCAGGATGCGGGTCTCGCCACCGCCGACCACGCCTTCGCCGTCGATCAGGATGCCGTGCTTGCGCAGCCGGTCCAGCGGCTCGCCGTGGTCTTTGACCCGCTCGTGCGACATCTCGTAATAGGTGTCGGGCGGCCCGGGCATGAAATTCATCCCGGCGGCATGGATGCGGTCGGTGCCGACATAGATGTCCTCGCTGCCGATGGCGATATGCTGGATGCCCTCGCCCTTGTAGCGCCGCAGGTATTCCTCGATCTGGCTGTGGTCGTCGGTCGATTCGTTGATCGGGATGCGGATCTTGCCGTCGGGCGAGGTCAGCGCCCGGCTGACCAGCCCGGTCTGCTTGCCCTTGATGTCGAAGAAGCGGATCTCGCGGAAATTGAACGTGTCGTGATAGAAGCGATACCAGGTGTCCATGTTGCCGCGGATCACATTGTGGGTCAGGTGGTCGAGATAGTAGAAGCCGAAGCCCTCGGGCCGCGGATCGGCCTCACCCAGCCAGTCGAAATCACCGCCATAGGCGCTGCCCGTCTCGCCGTAGCGGTCGATGAAATACAGAAGCGAACCGCCGATGCCATGCACCGCCGGCGCCTCGATCGACTTGCCGGGGCCGGTGTATTCGGTCGCGCCCAGGCTCAGCGCACGGGCCAGGGCCAGCTGCGCATCGACCACGCGCCAGGCCATCGCCGGCGCGCAGGGGCCGTGTTCGGCGACGAAGCCCGCCGCATGGCTGTCGGGATCGGCGTTCAGCAGGTAGTTGATGTCGCCCTGGCGATAGAGCGTGATATCCTTGCGCCGGTGCTTCGCCACCGGCACGAAGCCCATCTGGCGAAAGATCAGGTCCAGCCGGCCCGGCTCGGGATGGGCGAATTCGACGAACTCGAACCCATCGGTGCCGGCGGGATTGGCGGCGCTGATGCTCGCCCTGGGGGCGTCATGCGGGAAAGGGCCCATGGTCTTCGTCCTGTTCAGTGCGTTCCTGGGTCCATTATGCCACCGCCGGGCTGCAACGGGCTTGCAAAGCGCCGGCTATCCGGCAAGGATTTGCACGAAATACGCATCAGATCGCAGGATGGTGCATGAAATGCAGCTGGATCGGTTCGACATCGCGATTCTCATCGCCTTGCAGCGCGACGGCGCCATGACCAATGCCGCCCTGGCCGAGGTGGTCAACCTCTCGGCCTCGCAATGCTCGCGCCGGCGGGCGGCGCTGGAACAGGCGGGCGTGATCGAGGGCTACGCCGCCCGGCTCAGCGCCGCGAAGCTGGGCTTCGGGCTGCGCGCCATCATCCGCGTCAACCTGTCGAGCCACGGCCAGCGCAAGGAGGACGACTTCGCCCGCTTCGTCACCAGCCAGCCGGCGATCCGCTCGGCCTTCTCGGTTTCGGGCGATGCGGATTACGTGCTGGACCTGCGCGTCCGCGACCTCGAAAGCTTCGCCGATTTCGTCCATGGCCAGCTGCTGCCGCATCCGCAGGTCGCCCAGGTGCGCTCGGAAATCGTGCTGAAGACGCTCAAGGACGAGCCCGGCGTGGCCCCGTTCGACACCGCCTGATTTCTTTGCTCCCGAAATACCCTCGGGGGTCCGGGGGCAGAAAGCCCCCGGCAGCAACCCCGCAAGCCCTACTCGGCCGCCTGCCGGCGCGGCAGCACCCAGTTCGGCCGGGCGAAATGGCAGGTATAGCCCGCGGGATGGCGTTGCAGGTAATCCTGGTGCTCGGGCTCGGCCTGCCAGAAATCCCCGGCGGGCTTGACCTCGGTCACCACCTTGCCCGGCCACAGGCGCGAGGCATCGACATCGGCGATGGTCTCCTCGGCGATCCGGCGCTGCTCGTCCGAGGTATAAAAGATCCCCGAACGATAGCTGGGGCCCAGGTCGTTGCCCTGGCGGTCGGGCGTGGTCGGGTCGTGGATCTGGAAGAAGAACTCGAGGATCTTGCGATAGCTGGTCCGGGCCGGGTCGAAGGTGATCTCGATGGCCTCGGCATGATTGCCATGGTTGCGGTAGGTGGCATGCGCCACGTCGCCGCCGGTATAGCCGACGCGGGTCGAGACCACGCCGGGCAGCTTGCGGATCAGCTCCTGCATGCCCCAGAAGCAGCCGCCGGCCAGGATTGCCGTCTCGGTCATTGCGCGTCCTCCACCTGGTCCAGGTAATCGCCATAGCCCTCGGCCTGCATCCGGTCGCGCGGCACGAAGCGCAGCGAGGCCGAGTTGATGCAATAGCGCAGCCCGCCCCGGTCGCTGGGCCCGTCGTTGAAGACATGGCCCAGATGGCTGTCGCCCTGGGCCGAGCGGACCTCGGTGCGGATCATGCCATGCGAGACGTCGCGCAATTCGCGCACGTTCCCGGCCACGATGGGCGCGGTGAAGGCCGGCCAGCCGCAGCCCGAGTTGTATTTCGCCGACGAGGCGAACAGCGGCTCGCCCGAGACCACATCGACATAGATGCCGGGTTCGAAATGGTGGTCGTATTCGCCGCTGAACGGCCGTTCGGTGCCGTTCTGCTGCGTCACCCGGTATTGTTCCGGCGTCAGGCTGGCCAGCGCCTCTTCCCTGGTCCTTGCGTTCATCGCGGCCTCCTTCAATTGCGATCGTCCCCCTATGTGGGGGCTCGATCGCGAAATGGGAATGGCCGCGACGCTCAGGCAGCGGCCTCGGACGCCAGCGGCCAGGTCTTGGCCACCATGGTCAGCACGTCATATTGCGCCACCACCTCGCCCCGCTGGTTCGTCACCCGGCAATCCCAGCGCACCTCGCCATGCTGGGCGTTTTCGCGCGGGTTGATCTCCTTGCAGGTCAGCCGCACCTGCAGGCTGTCGCCGAAATAGACCGGGTTCAGGAAACGCAGGTTGTCCACGCCGTAATTCGCCAGCACCGGGCCGGGATTGGGTTCCACGAACAGCCCCGCCGCGAAGCTGGCGATCAGGTAGCCATGCGCCACGCGGTCGTCGAAGAACGGATTGGCCCGCGCCGCCGCCTGGTCCATATGGGCATAGAAGGTGTCGCCGGTGAAATGCGCGAAATGCTCGACATCCTCCAGCGTGATGGTGCGGGTGGCGGTCACCAGCTGGTCGCCGATGCGCAATTCGGCCAGCGACTTGCGGAACGGATGCTCGCCCGAGCGGGTCGGCGCGCCTTCGATCCAGCGGCCGGTGACCGCGGACAGCAGGCGCGGCGTGCCCTGCACCGCCGTGCGCTGCATGTAATGCTTGACGCCGCGGATGCCGCCCATTTCCTCGCCGCCACCGGCGCGGCCCGGCCCGCCATGGACCAAGGGCGCCAGGGGCGAGCCATGCCCGGTCGAGCTTTTCGCCGTCTCGGCGCTGCCGATCAGCACCCTTCCATGCCAGGGCGCGGCGCCCAGCACCAGCTTTTCCGCGACCGTTTCGTCGCCGGTGAAGACCGAGCTGACCAGCGAGCCCCGTCCCATCCGCGCCAGCGCCACCGCCTCGTCCAAGTCGTCATAGGGCATCACGGTCGAGACCGGGCCGAAGGCCTCGACCTCATGCACCGCCGCGGCGGCCTTGGGCGCATCGGCATACATCAGCACCGGGTTCAGGAAGGCGCCGCGCTCGGGATCGCCCGAGGCGACGCGCACCGCGTCGGGATCGCCCGCGACGATCTCGGCCACGGCTTGCAGGTCGCGGATGCGCTCGCGCACCTCGGCCCGCTGGTCGAGGCTGGCGAGCGGCCCCATGCGCGTGCCCTCGTCGCCCGGCAGACCCAGCGCCGTCTTGTCCAGCCGTTCGCGCAGCGCGGCGACCAGCGCCTGCACCTGCGCGCGGGGGGCGATGACGCGGCGGATGGCGGTGCATTTCTGCCCGGCCTTGGTCGTCATCTCGCGGGCGACCTCGCGCACGAACAGGTCGAATTCGGCGGTGCCCGGCACCGCGTCGGGGCCAAGGATCGAGGCGTTGAGGCTGTCGGCCTCCATGGTGAAGCGCACGGAATTGGCCACCACCGCCGGATGGGTCTTCAGCTTGCGGCCGGTCCAGGCCGAGCCGGTGAAGGTCACGGCGTCCTGTTCGCTGACATGGTCCAGAAGGTCGCCGACCGAGCCGCAGATCAGTTGCAGCGCCCCCTCGGGCAAAAGCCCGGTATCGATGATGCGGCGCACGCAAAGCTCGGTCAGATAGGCGGTCTGGCTCGCCGGCTTCACCACGCAGGGCAGGCCGGCCAGCAGCGTCGGCGCGATTTTCTCCAGCATGCCCCAGATCGGGAAGTTGAAGGCGTTGATATGGACCGCCACGCCTTCCAGGGGCGACAGGATGTGCTGGGCGACGAAGCTGCCGTCCTTCGACAGCACCTCGACTTCGCCGTCGGTCAGCACGCGGGCATTGGGCAGTTCGCGCCGGCCCTTGGAGGCAAAGGCCAGCATGGTGCCAATGCCGCCCTCGATATCGACCCAGCCGTCGGCCCGGGTGGCGCCGGTGTGCAGGCTTTCGGCGTAGAACTCCTCTTTCCGCGCCATCAGGGCCAGGCCCAGGGCCTTCAACATGCCGGCGCGTTCGTGGAAGGTCATGGCGCGCAGGCTGGCGCCCGCGGCCCGGCCATGCTCCAGCACGGCCGCGAAATCGAGGCCCGTCGAGTCGATCAGCGCCACCGGCGCCCCGGTCGCGGCATCCAGCAGGGTCTGACCTTCCTTGGCGCCCGGCGTCCAGCCGCCGCAGACATAGCTTTCCAAACGGCGCAGCGTGGTCATCGCGTTTCCTTCCAATCCTGTTCGCAACGGGGCGCGGATGGCCGCGCCCCTGAAATCAAAGGCCGAATGCGGCCAGATGCTCGGCCACCAGCGTTTCCCAGCGGGCCAGCAGAACCTCGTTCGGCTGGTGGCGCAGGCCAAAGCGGCGCAGCGTCTCATAGCGCGCGGAATGCGCGGCGCCGAAGCCCGCCGCCACGCGCGGGTGCCAATAGCCAAGGCTCGCCTGCACCCTGTCGCGGTCGCTTTCGGCCAGCGCGGCCAGGCCTTCCAGGCCCAGTCCCGCGTGGCGCGCCTCGCGCGGGGCGATCTCGCGGAAAACCTCGGCCAGCGGCGCGTAGGAGACGCGGGTCAGCTCGGTCATCTGCACGCCGGCCGCGAGGCCCTGCAGCACGTTCATCACCACCGCGTCGGTCCAGCCCGCGATCGGGTAGTGGAACACCGACAGGCGCATGTCGCCCTCGCGCCGGGCGGCGCCGATGTCGGCCTCGCGGTCGACGCGGGCAGCCCAGTCGTGGCTTTGCTGATAGCGGCGGCTGTCGGTGCCGAAATCCGCCATGACCGCCAGCACGCGCTCGGCGTGGTCGGCCTTTTCCAGCGTGATCCGGCTGGCGGCGATACGCTCCTTGATCGCCGGGGCGAAGTTGATCGCATCGGCGAAGCCCGCCGAGGCCGCCAGCTCGCTGTCGACAAAGCTGGACATCAGCCGCAGGAGTTCGCCGCGATAGCGCGGCGGCACGTTGCCGGGCGAGGTCAGCACGCCGCCCTGCGCGAGATAGTCGTCAAGGTTCATGGTCTGGGTCATGGCTGCCTCATTCGTCATAGGTGACGACCACGCGGTCGCTGATCGGATAGGCCTGGCAGGACAGGACATAGCCGGCGCGGACCTCGTAATCCTCCAGCGCGTGGTTGATGGCCATTTCCACCTCGCCCTCCAGCACCTTGCAGCGGCAGGTCGAGCAGACCCCGGCCTTGCAGGAATAGGGCGCGTCCATGTGGTTGGCGATGGCGGCTTCCAGGATCGTCTCGCCCTCGCGCGGCATCTGGAAATTGCGCGTGGCGCCGTCCAGCGTCACCGTGGCGGCGGTGCCATTGCCCTGCGTCGCCGCCTGCTGCGACACGGCGCGGGCCTTGGCGCGGCCGGGCTGGCTGCTGGCGAACAGCTCGAACTTGATCTGCTCGTCGCGCATCCCGTGTTCGCGCAAGCTGGCGGCCACGGCCAGCATCAGCCCCTCGGGGCCGCAGATGAAGGCGGTGTCCAGCGCGGTCGGATCGATCCAGTGCTGGAACAGCGCCGCCATCTTGCCTTCGTCGATGCGGCCGGTGAACAGGTCGATCTCCTGCGCCTCGGCCTTGAGGATATGCAGCACCGAGAAGCGGCCAAGGTAGAGGTTCTTCAGGTCCTCGAGCTCCTCGCGGAACATGATCGAGTTGATCTGGCGGTTGGCATAGACCAGCGTGAACTGCGAGCGGGGCTCGCGCGCCAGCACGGTCTTGATGATCGACAGCAAGGGCGTGATGCCCGAGCCCGCCGCCACGCCCAGATATTGCCGCTCGGCCGCGGGGTCGGTCTGGGTATGGAACTTGCCCATCGGCGGCATGGCGTCGATTTCCACGCCCGGCGCCAGGTTCTCGTTGGCCCAGGTGCTGAAGGCGCCGCCATCGACGCGCTTGATGCCGACGCGCAGGCAGCCGTCGTCGACGCCCGAGCAGATCGAATAGGAGCGGCGCAGTTCCTCGCCGTCGAAGTCGCGGCGCAGGGTCAGGTATTGCCCTTGGGTAAAGTCGAACAGCGCCCGGTCCTCGTCGCGCGGGGCCAGGGTCACGACCACGGCGTCGCGGGTGTCGCGGCGCACGTCGGTCACTTTCAGCGGGTGGAAGCGTGCCATTTTGGGTATCCTTCCCAAGCCCTTACAGGCATTTGAAATAGTCGAATGGTTCCAGGCAGTCCTTGCAGCGATAGCTCGCCTTGCAGGGGGTCGAGCCGAACTGGCTGATCTTTTCCGTGTTGGTGCTGCCGCAGCGCGGGCAGGCGATGGTCAGGTTGTGGCCGCCCAGCCGGGCGATCCGGCCCGCCAGCACCCCGTCCGCCGCGGTGCCGTCCACCGGCGGCGCGATGCCATAGCCGCGCAGCTTGTCGCGGCCCTCGGGCGTGATCCAGTCGGTGGTCCAGGGCGGCGACATCTGCCGTTCCAGCCGCAGCTTGTCGATGCCGTGGCCGCGCAGCGCGGTCTCGATATCCAGGTTGATGATGCTGGTCGCCGGGCAGCCGGAATAAGTCGGCGTCACCTTGACGACCAGCGTGTCATCCTGCCAGGCCACGTCCCGGATGATGCCCAGGTCCGTCAGGCTGAGCACCGGGATTTCGGGGTCCGGCACCTCGGCCAGCCAGTCCCAGACCTGCGCGATGCTGGGCGCGGCCATCCTACCAGCTCGCACCGGGATAGGCGCGTTGCAGGAACTGCATCTCGGCCAGGATATAGCCCAGATGCTCGGTATGGATGCCCTGCTTGCCGCCCTTGTGCGCAAAGGCACTGTCGGGCAGCGCCAGCGTCGCCTCGGCGAAGACCGCGCCGACCGTCGCCAGCCAGGGCTCGCGCAGGCTGGCCGGATCGGGCAGGATACCCCGCGCGGCAATCTCGGCGTCCTTGGCGTCGGCCAGGAACATCTCGCCGGTATAGGACCACAGCGCCTCGACGGCAGCGGCCATGCGCCGGTGGCTTTCCGCGGTGCCGTCGCCCAGCCGCACGATCAGGTCCGAGGTCCGTTCCAGATGATAGGCCACCTCTTTCGCCGCCTTGGCGGCGATTTCCGCCACCCGCGGGTCGGTCGAAGCCGCGGCGCCCTTCAGGAATTCATGGTGCCAGGCGTCGAACAAGAACTGCCGCATCAGCGTATGGCCGAAATCGCCGTTCGGGCGCTCGACCAGCAGCAGGTTGCGGAAATCCCAGGCGTCGCGCAGATAGGCGAGGTCGTCGGCGCTGCGGTCCTGGCCCTCGACCTCGGCGGCGAGCGCCAGCCAGTTCTGGGTCTGGCCGATCAGGTCCAGCGCGACGTTGGCCAGCGCGATGTCCTCTTCCAGCGCCGGGGAATGGCCGCACCATTCCGAGACGCGGTGGCCCAGGACCAGGGTCGAATCCCCGATGCGCAGCAGGCATTCGAACAGCGCCTGTTCGCCGGCGTCGGGGGCGGGCACCGGGGGGTGGGCATGCGCGCCTTGCATGCGGGCCAGTTCCGCCACCTCGGGCGTGTTCATGTCGGGCAGCGAGGGCATCACATATGCCCCACTTCGTCCGGGATGTCGAAGAAGGTCGGGTGGCGATAGACCTTGCTGTTCGAGGGCTCGAACAGCGGACCTTTCTCCGACGGGCTCGACGCGGTGATCTGCGCCGAGGGCACGACCCAGATCGAGACGCCTTCATTCCTGCGGGTATAGACGTCGCGGGCGTTCAGGATCGCCATTTCAGCGTCGGGCGCGTGCAGGCTGCCGACGTGGCGGTGGTTCAGCCCGTGCTGGCCCCGGATGAAGACCTCCCAGAGCGGCCATTCCTTGGACATGGTGTTCTCCCTTACTTGGTCGCGGCGCGGGGGCCGCATGTTCCTGGCGGGTTATTCGGCGCGGGTTATTCGGCGGCGACGGCGCGGCGGGCGGCGGCCTTCTCGGCATGGACGACCAGCGCGTCGCGGAACCAGGCGCCGTCCTCCCAGGCCTTGACGCGGGCGCCCAGCCGATCCTTGTTGCAGGGCCCGTTGCCGGCCAGAACGTCGTAGAACTCGGACCAGTCCGGCTCGCTGAAATCGTAGCCGCCCTTCTCCTCGTTCCATTTCAGGTCCGGGTCGGGCACGGTCAGGCCCAGATATTCCGCCTGCGGCACGGTCTGGTCGACGAATTTCTGCCGCAGCTCGTCATTGGTGTTCATCTTGATCTTCCACGCCATCGACTGCGCGGAATGCACCGAGTCCTTGTCGGACGGCCCGAACATCATCAGCGAGGGATACCACAGCCGGTTCAGCGCATCCTGCGCCATGCGCTTCTGCGCCGGCGTGCCCTGCGCCATCTTCATCATGATGGCGTAGCCCTGGCGCTGGTGGAAGCTCTCCTCCTTGCAGATGCGGATCATGGCGCGGGAATAGGGGCCGTAGCTGGTCCTTTGCAGCGGCACCTGGTTCATGATCGCCGCGCCGTCGACCAGCCAGCCGACCGCGCCCATGTCGGCCCAGGTCAGCGTCGGATAGTTGAAGATCGAGGAATACTTCATCTTGCCGGCATGCAAGAGTTCCATCAGCTCGTCGCGGCTGACGCCCAACGTCTCGGCCGCCGAATAGAGATACAGCCCATGCCCGGCCTCGTCCTGCACCTTGGCCAGCAGGATCGCCTTGCGCTCCAGCGTGGGGGCGCGGGTGATCCAGTTGCCCTCGGGCAGCTGGCCGACGATCTCGCTATGCGCGTGCTGGCCGATCTGGCGGATCAGCGTCTTGCGATAGCCCTCGGGCATCCATTCCTTGGGCTCGATCTTTTCGCCGCGGTCGATGCGGTCCTGGAAGGCAAGCTCCTCGGGGGTCATCTCGTCGCGGGTCTTGCTGCCTTCGGATTTCACAACCTGGGCATACATGGCGGGCCTCCTCAGACGCGTTCGATGATGATGGCGATGCCCTGTCCCACGCCGATGCACATGGTGCAAAGCGCGTAGCGGCCACCGCTGCGGTGCAGCTGATACATGGCGGTCGTCACCAGCCGGGCGCCGGACATGCCCAAGGGGTGGCCCATCGCGATGGCGCCGCCGTTCGGGTTCACATGCGCGGCGTCATCCGGCAGGCCCAGGTCGCGCAGAGTCGCAAGCGCCTGACTGGCGAAGGCCTCGTTCAATTCTATCACATCCATCTGCTGGATGGTCATGCCCGCGCGCGCCAGCACTTTTTTTGCCGCCGGCGACGGGCCGATGCCCATGATGCGCGGCTCGACCCCCGCCGCGGCCATGGCGACGATGCGCGCCTTGGGGGTCAGGCCTTGCGCCTGCGCCGTCGGACCCGAGAGGATCGCCAGCGCCGCCGCACCGTCGTTCACGCCCGAGGCATTGCCGGCCGTGACCGTCAGCTCGGGGCCGTTCACGCCCTTGAGCCGGGCCAGCGTTTCCGCCGTGGTGCCGGGGCGCGGATGCTCGTCGGTGTCGAAGACGATGGGCTCGCCCTTCTTCTGCGGGATGGTCACCGGCACGATCTCGTCGGCAAAGACCCCGGCCGCCTGCGCCGCCTCCCAGCGGGCCTGCGAGCGGGCGGCAAAGGCGTCCTGGTCGGCGCGGCTGATGCCGAAATCGGCGGCGACGTTGTCGGCGGTCTGCGGCATCGAGTCGATGCCGAACTGCGCCTTCAGCGCCGGGTTGACGAAGCGCCAGCCGATGGTGGTGTCATAGACCGCGTTCGAGCGGGAAAATGCGCTTTCCGCCTTGGGCATGACGAAGGGGGCGCGGGTCATGCTCTCGACCCCGCCGGCGATGACGAAATCGCAATCGCCCGCCTTGATCGCCCGGGCCGCCATGCCGATCGCGTCCATGCCCGAACCGCAGAGCCGGTTCACCGTGGTCCCGGGCACGCCGATGGGCAGGCCGGCCAGCAGCACGGCCATACGGCCGACGTTGCGGTTGTCCTCGCCCGCCTGGTTGGCGCAGCCATAGATCAGGTCATCGACGGCCGCCCAGTCCACGCCCGGATTGCGCGCCATCAGCGCCTTCAGCGGCACCGCCGCCAGATCGTCGGCCCGGACCTGGGCCAGCGCGCCGGCATAGCGTCCGATGGGGGTGCGCACCGCGTCGCAGATGAAGGCTTCCTGCATCCCGCTTTCCTTTGTGTTCGTGAAAGACCGGCGATTCTCCCAATTCGCCGACCGATTGGTCAGCTTATAGCGCGGCAAACATCACAGATAAAGCAAAACTTGCGGCTTTCTGTGATGTTTTGTCGCATGCCCATTCAAAGCTCTGGAAAGACTGGCAAAAATCAGGCCATTCCGACCAGCCGGGCTTGGGTCAGCGCGGTCTGGGCCGGCAGCGGACCGTCGACGCCCTCGAACCGGGCGGCGATGTGGCGCTCGGCGCCCGGAGTCAGCCGGGCATAGAGCCGGTCGAACAGCGCGCGCGCCGCCCCGCCCTGCCAATCCCCCGGCAGCGCCTGGGCCGGCAGGAGCGGATCGCGCAAGAGGACATGGCGATAGGTCTCGACCAGCAGAAGCCGGATCACCAGCGCGGTCTCGTCCGGCAGCGGGTCGGCGGTTTCGACCGGCGAGAACCGCGCCAGCATGTCGCGATAGCGCGCCTGCAAGGCAGACAGGTTCCAATAGCGCGCCACCTCGGCCAGCGGCTGCGGATCGCCAGCCGGAAAGACCAGCGCGCCCGGCGGCACCGGCTGGCCGCGGTCCGGGCGGATGAAGACGCCGGGCGCCATCTGGCCCAGCCGCAGGTGGCGGGCCTGGTCCTCGGGCAGGTCGGGGGCGTGCAGGATCTGCCAGCCACGCGCCGGCGGGTCGGGCGCATAGAGCAGCGCCGCCGCGCGCTGGAACTCCTGCCCGGCCGAGGCGTCCAGCCGGTAATAGCTGCGCCGACCGGCCCGTTCGCCGCAAAGCCGCTTGGCCGCCACCAGGCGCGAGACGGCGGTGCGCACCAGCGATTCGCTGATGCCGACGCGGTCGCAGATCTCGATCAGCGTGCCGGTCCACAACACGCCGCCGCGCGGCACCACGACATCGCCATAAACGGTGACGATGAACGAGGCCGAGCGCAGCTCGGTCCCGGCCAGAATACTGCGGATCAGTTCCTCGGGCGTCATGCCTCGCATAAACCGCATCCGCCGCCGAAACGCAAACGGGCGGCCGCGGCGGCCGCCCGTCCGGTTGCGCTGGCCAAAGGCTCAGACCTGGTCGCGGCCCGAGGCCAGGATGCAGAGCAGCGTGATGACCGCCGCCGCCAGCAGGTAATAGCCGACCGAGGCCATGCCGTGATGCGTCTGCAACCAGGTCGCGGCATAGGGCGCCAGCGAGGCGCCGAAGATGCCGGCGAAGTTGAAGGTGATCGAGGCCCCGGTATAGCGCACCCGCGTCGGGAAGGGCGCGGCCAGCGCCGCGCCAATCACGCCATAGGTCAGCCCCATCAGGAACATGCCCAGGGTGATGAACAGATAGATCGAGCCCTCGTTCTGCGCATCGCCCTGCATCAGCGGCGCCAGCAGGAACGAGAAGGCGGCGATGGCCACCGTCACGCCGATCAGGAAGCCATAGCGCCCGATCCGGTCGGCGGCCTTGCCGGCGATGGGGATGGCGATGCCGAAGACGACCGAGCCGAAGATCTGCATCGCCAGCGCGTCCTTGAACGGGATCTGCAACACCTTGACGTTATAGGACAGCAGCCAGGCCGAGCAGATGTAGAACAGCACGAAGGTCACCAGCGCGACGAAAGTGCCCAGGAACAGGCTGCGCTTGTGGTTGCGAAAGACCTCGGCCACGGGGACCGAGACGCGCTCTTCCTTGGCGATGGCGCGGGCGAATTCCGGCGTTTCGGTGATCGACAGCCGCACCCAGAGCCCGATCACGATCAGGAAGATCGACGACAGGAAGGGCAGCCGCCAGCCCCAGGCCAGCAGATCCTCCTGGCTGATGAAATGCAGCATGGCCCAGAAGAAGCCCGAGGACAGGAACAGCCCCAGCGGCGCGCCCAGCTGCGGGAACATGCCATACCAGCTGCGCTTGCCGGGGGGCGCGTTCTCGGTCGCAAGCAGCACCGCGCCGCCCCATTCCCCGCCCAGGCCGAAGCCCTGGCCGAACCGGCACAGCGCCAAGAGCAGCGGCGCCCAGACCCCGATCTGGGCATAGCTGGGCAGCAGCCCGATGATGACGGTGGAGATGCCCATGGTCAGCAGCGCCGCGACCAGCGTGACCTTGCGGCCGATGCGGTCGCCGAAATGGCCGAAGACCACGGCGCCGAAGGGCCGCGCGAAGAAGGCGATCGAGAAGGTGGCGAATGACGCCAGCAGCGCCGTCATCGGGTCCGAGGACGGGAAGAACAGCGTCGGGAAGATCAGCACCGCCGCGGTCGCGTAGACGTAGAAATCGAAGAATTCGATGGTGGTGCCGATCAGGCTGGCCGTCAGCACCTGAACGGGCGAGTTCAGGGGTTTCTGCCGGCTCGCGGCAGCACCCGAATGGATATGTGTCATGGTTCTTGTCCGCAGATAGTCAAGGGAGGCGTCGCGGCCGGCGGAACGGGCCCGACGCGCCCCCATAGCGCAGGAAGCCGCAAGGCGAAAGGGCACCCGCGCCGGCCGGCTTCAGGGCAAGAGCAGCAGCGACCAGCGCCGGCCGTCATGGGTCAGCTGCATGCGCGACAGCGGCCGGACGCCGATGGCGCGGGCGGCGGCCAGCGGCGCGCCCAGCACATGCACCAGCGCCGCCTGGATCGGGGCCGGATGGGTCACGGCCAGCAGGTTGTCGCCCCCCTGCGCCCGGTCCTGCAACCAGCGGGCCATGCGCTCGACCACGGCGGCGAAGCTCTCGCCGCCATGCGGCGCCGCATGGGGGTCGTCCTGCCAGCGGGCGAAACCCTGGGGGTCCTGGGCCAGCACCTGCTCGGGGGACTGCCCGGCCCAGGCGCCATAGTCCATCTCGGCCAGCGCCGGGTCGGGTCGCGCAGCCAGGCCCATAGCCTCGGCCGTCTGCACCGCGCGGCGCAGGGGCGACACGCGGGCCGGACCCGGCCGGGGATGCGGGCCGGGCAGCGCGGGATCGTCACCCGGAAACACCGGCCGCGCCGGGGCCAGCGAACAGATCAGCAGGATGCGGCTTGCCATGGCGCCAGATTGGCCGCGGCGCCGGGCGGGCGCAAGTTTGCTTTGACATTTGCCGCTCTGCAGCGCAGCTTGCCCGGCATTGCCCAGTCGCGGGAAGCCGGTGGAACTCCGGCACGGTCGCGCCACTGTAACCGCGCCCATCAGGGGCGGAAGTCAGACCCCGAGCCCGGGCATGTCAACATCCCAACCGGACGCGTATCCGAAGGAGCATTGCGATGGCCTATACCGAAGCCACAGACGATTTCCGCAGCCGCCCGATTCCCTTGGGCGAATGGGCGCCCTGGGCGATCTTCGCCGGGCTGGTCATGCTGCTGGCGCTGTATTTCGTCAGCACCGAACAGGGCGCGGTCGCGCTTCTCGACGGCACCGGCGTGCATGAATTCGTGCATGACGCGCGCCACCTTCTCGGCTTTCCCTGCCACTGAGGAGCAGCCCCCATGACAGGACGTTATCTGGTGCTCGGCATGATTGCCGGGCTGATCGCGGGTGTGCTGGCCTTTGGCGTCGGCAAGGTCTGGGGCGAGCCGCCGGTCGCCGCCGCCATCGCGCTGGAGGAAGCGGGCGCGCCCGCCGCCCCCGAACACGCTCATGACCACGGCCACGACGCGCCGACCGCCGCTGCCACGGCCGAGCCCGAACCCGCCGGCCATTCCCATTCCCATGGCGAGGGCGAGGGCATCAGCCGCGCCACCCAGGCCGGCATCGGCCTGCTGACCGGCATGGCGGTGTTCGGCGCCGGCCTGGGCGGGCTTTTCGCGCTGGTCTTCGCCTTCGTGCAGGGCCGGTTCTCGCATCTAGGCGCGCGGGCGACGGCGGGGGTGATGGCGGTGCTGGGCTATGTCTCGGTCGTGCTGGTGCCCTTCCTGAAATACCCGGCCAACCCGCCCGCCGTGGGTCATGGCGAGACCATCGGCCTGCGCACGCAGATGTTCTTTGCCATGATGGCGCTGTCGCTCATCGCCATGGTGATCGCGGTGGCAGTGGCGCGCAGCGGCCGCGACCGCTGGCGCGCCGGCATCCTGGGCGGGCTGGCCTATCTGGTCCTGGTGGTCGTCGCCGGCCTCGTCCTGCCCGCCATCAACGAGGTGCCGGCCGGCTTTCCGGGCGACCTGCTCTGGCAGTTCCGCAGCGTGTCGCTGGTGATCGTGGCAATGCTCTGGGCCGGGATCGGGCTGATCTTCGGCCAGCTCGTGCAAGGGTCGCTGGCCCGTGACCCGGGCTTGCGGCAGCGGCTGGCCTGATCCCCTGCGGCAAAATGACAGGGCGCCGGCGGGTCCGGCGCCTTTTTCGTTCGGCTTCGGCATGAAACCATGGCCCGCCACCCCATGCGGGCCGGGCCAGACCCCTTGACAGCCGGGGCCTCGTCGCGCGAACAGGTGGCTGCTTCGGTTCCGGCCCCTTGCCGGATGAAAAGGGAAGCCGGCAAGCCCCCGGGCCAATCCGGCACTGCCCCCGCAACTGTAGGCGGCGAGCGACGGTCGATAATGCCACTGGGCGCGTCCCGGGAAGGCCGGCCGAAGCGACGATCCGCGAGTCAGGAGACCTGCCGAGGCGTTCACCCATTTCCGGCGCGGGGCGCACCGGGAAAGCGGCCGTTCCGCAGAGGTGACGCTCACCCCCTGGCGGGCGGGCCGACCGGCCCGTTGCGCAGGGCAGTTCTGCAACCCGCGGGCTGCGGCCCGTGCCCGGAAAGGTCAAGGCATGTCTCGGACCCGAGCTTTCATCATGACTCTGGCGGCGGCGCTGGTGCCGGCCGTCGCGACGGCGCAAGACGCCGTCATCCTGGATCCCGTGATCCTGTCGGCCGGGCTCAGCCCCATCGCCAGCGATGCCTATGGCCGCGCCTCGACCGTGCTGACCGCCGAGGAGATCGAGGCACGCGGCATCGCCACCGTGCAGGACGCGCTGCGCAGCGTGCCGGGCGTGGCCGTCACCTCGACCGGCGAGACGCTGACCAAGCTGCGCATCCGCGGCAGCGAGCCCGGCCACGTCCTGGTGCTGATCGACGGGGTCAAGGCGAACTCTCCGGCCTCCGGCGACTATACCTTCTCGGGCATGACCGCCGCCGACATCGACCGGATCGAGGTGCTGCGCGGCCCGCAATCGGCGATCTACGGCTCGAACGCGGCGGCGGGCGTCATCTCGATCACGACGCGGCGCGCGCGAGAGACGGGGTTCCGCTATGGCGGCGGGGTCGAGATCGGCGGGCTGGGCACCCGCGCGGCCAACGGCCATGTCAGCTATTCGGACGGGCGCAGCGAGCTGGTGCTGTCGCTGGACTCGCGCCATGTCGAGGGCGAGGATGCCTCCCGTTCCGGCGGCGACCGCGATTTCAACGACCGCGACACGATCGGGCTGCGCGGCCGCTATGACCTGACCGAGAGCGTCAGCGCGGGTTTCGCCCTGCGCCGCAGCTGGCAGGAATATGGCTATGACCTTGGCAGCTTCGTCCCGGTGCCCACCCCCGACGATTACCTGATCGACGCGCCGCTGACCGCCGAGCGCAACGAGCTCTTTGGTTCGCTCTGGATCGAGGCGCAGGCGCTGGACGGACGGCTGTCCCACCGGCTGACCGTCTCGGGCACCAACCAGGACACCCTGTTCCTGAACGACGGCGCCTATGACTATGACGACGCCGCGCGCCGCCGCGGCGTGCAGTATCTGGGCAGCTGGGCCATCGACGGCGCCGACCTGGCCAGCACCCGCCATCGCCTGAACTTCAGCGCCGCGACCGAGCGCGAGACCTATCGCAGCTCCTTTGCGCCCGGCGGGATCTATGAACGCGACACGACTGCGCTGGCGCTGGAATATCTGGGCAATCTCGACCCGGACATCGACCTGCAGGCCGGCATCCGCCGCGACCTGAACGACGGGTTCAAGGATGCGACCTCGTGGAACCTGTCGGCGGGCTGGCAGGTGCCGGGGCGGGACATCCGCCTGCGCGCGGCGGCGGGCCGGGCCGTGGTCAATCCCGATATGTTCCAGCAATTCGGCTATATCCCCGGCTCTTACGAGGGCAACCCGGACCTGCGCCCCGAACGCAGCCTCGGCTATGAACTGGGCGTCGATCTGTCCTATGCCGGCGGCGCGGGCACATTGGGCGCGACCGTCTTTCACAGCGATGTCGAGGACCTGATCACCGGCTCGGGCGAAAGCTCGGTGAACCTTGACGGCACCAGCACCCGCAAGGGCTTCGAGGTGACGACGGCCATGCAGGTGACGGATGCCATCCGCATCGGCGCCGACTATACCTATACCGACGCGCGCCAGCAGGATGGCAGCCGCGTCGCGCGTGTGCCCCGGCATCAGGTCAACCTGCGCGGACAGGTGGATTTCGCGGCCGGGCGCGGCGGCCTGTCGGCGGAGCTGCGTTATGTCGCGGACAATTACGACGAGGAATGGTATAACACCGCCTGGCCCGACACGCCGGCCACCACCGAACTGCCGGAATTCGCCACCGTCAACCTTGCCGCGCATTATGACCTGACCGAAAACATCCGTCTGCACGGCCGGGTCGAGAACCTGTTCGACAAGGACCATTCCGAGGCATGGGGCTATTACGGCCAGGGCCGCACCGCCTATGCCGGATTGCAGGCGCGATGGTAGCGCGCTGGCTTCTGGCCGGCCTTCTTGCCTGCCTTGCCCTGCCCGTCGCGGCGGAAGCGCCGCGCCGGGTCGTCTCGATCAACCTTTGCACCGACCAGCTGGCCATGCTGCTGGCGGCGCCGGGACAGCTGGTCTCGGTTTCCTATCTGGCGCGTGACCCGCTGTCCTCGGGCATGGCCGAAGCGGCGGCAGCCCTGCCGGCGAACAACGGGCTGGCCGAAGAGATCTTCCTGCTGAAGCCCGACCTGGTGCTGGCGGGCACCTGGACCCCGCCCACGACCCTTTCGCTGCTGCGCCGGGTCGGCGTCCCGGTCGAGGTGTTCCAGCCCGAAAGCGACATCGCCGGCATTCGCGGCAATATCGCCCGCATGGGCCAGGTTCTGGGCCGCGAGGCCGAGGCGGAAGCCGCGCTGGCGCGGTTCGACGCCGACCTCGCCCGCCTGCCGCCGGCGCCCGAGCCGCGCCCGCGCGCCGCGATCTATGCCGTGAACGGCTATACGCTGGGCAGCGACAGCCTGGCGGGGCAGATCGTCGCGCTGGCGGGCTATGCCAATATCGCCGACGAGCTGGGCCTTGGCCCGGGCGGCACGCTGCCGCTGGAGGCGCTGCTGCTGGCCCGGCCCGACCTGGTGATCCTGGGCCGCCGCTATGCCGGCCACGCCCGCGCCCAGGACATGCTGGACCACCCGGCCCTGCGCGCGCTGCTGCGCGACAGGCCGGCGGCGGTGATGGCCGACCCGGACTGGATCTGCGGCAACCCGCGCATCCTGCGCGCCGTGGCCAACCTGCCCGCCGCCGCCGGGGTCCGGCGATGATGCGCCCCGCCGTCTTGCTGGGCCTGCTCGGCCTGCTGGTCGCGGCGCTGTTTGCGGGCTCGCTGCTGACCGGGCCGGCCGGGGCCGGGATTGGCCCAAGCCTCGCCGCGCTGGTCCGGGGCGACGATATGCTGGGGCTGGTCATGCGCGAGATCCGCCTGCCCCGCGCGGCTCTGGGCCTGCTGGTCGGCGCGGCGCTGGGGCTGGCCGGCGCGGCCATGCAGGGCTTCCTGCGCAACCCGCTGGCCGAGCCGGGGCTGATCGGCACCTCGGCCTCGGCAAGCCTGGGCGCGGTGCTGGCGATCCAGACCGGGCTGGCGGCGGTCGTGCCCCTGGGCCTGCCGCTGGCGGCCCTGGCGGGGGCCGCGCTGTCGGTGCTGGCCATGCTGGCCCTGGCCGGCCCGCGCGGCGGCACGCTGTCGCTGATCCTGGCCGGCATCGCCATTTCGGCGCTGGCGGGGGCGGGCACCGCGCTGGTGCTGAACCTGTCGCCGAATCCCTTTGCCGCCAATGAGATCACCTTCTGGATGATGGGCTCGCTGGCCGACCGCGCCATGCCGCATGTCTGGATCGCAGCCGCGCTGATCCTGCCGGGCGCCGGGCTGCTGCTGACCACCGGCCGCGCGCTGGATGCGCTGACGCTGGGCGAGGATGCGGCGGCATCCAGCGGCATCGACCTGGGCCGGTTGCGGCTGCGGCTGGTTCTGGGCTGCGCGGCGCTGATCGCCGGGGCGACGGCGGTGGCGGGGTCCATCGGCTTCGTCGGGCTGGTGGTGCCACATCTCTTGCGCCGTGCGGCGGGCGCGCGGCCGTCGCGGCTGCTCGTCGCCTCGGCGCTTGGCGGGGCGGCGATGGTGCTGGCCGCCGACATCGCAGTGCGGCTGATCCTGCCCGCGCAGGACCTGAAGCTGGGCGTGCTGACCGCGCTGGTCGGAGCACCGCTGTTCCTGCACCTGATCCTGAAAACCCGGAGGCAGGCATGACGCTGGCGCTTTCTGCCCTGGCCTGCCGCCGTCACGGCCGGACGGTGATCGAGGGCATCGACCTGACCGTCGCGCCCGGCGAATTCGTCGGCCTGCTGGGCCCGAACGGCGCCGGCAAGACCACGCTGCTGCGCGCCGCGCTGGGGCTGCTGCCGGCCGAAGGGCACAGCTCGCTCGCTGCATTGCCGGCGCGGCTGCGGGCGCGGGCGGCGGCCTTCATGCCACAGGGGCGCGAGATTGCCTGGCCGGTCTCGGTCGAGACGCTGGTGGCGCTGGGACGCATCGCCCATCCCGATGCCGCGGGCGAGACCGACCACGCCGCCGTCGAGGCCGCGCTTTCGGCGCTGTCGCTTCTGCCGCTGCGCGACCGCCCGGCCACGCAGCTTTCGGGCGGCGAACAGGCCCGGGCGCTGCTGGCCCGCGCCTTGGCGCAGGATACGCCGCTGCTGATCGCGGACGAGCCCATAGCCGGCCTTGACCCGGCGGCGCAGATCGAGGTCATGCGGCTGTTCCGCCGCCTTGCGGACCAAGGCCGAGCGGTGCTGGCCTCACTGCACGACCTGGGGTTGGCGGCCCGGCACTGCACGCGGCTGATTCTGCTGCATCAGGGCCGGATCATGGCCGACGGCCGCCCCGAAGCAGTGCTGACACCGGAAAATCTGGCCCGCTGCTTTGGCGTCGCCGCCCATGTCGCGCAGGGGCCGCAGGGGCTGATGCTGCAATTGCTCGACACCTTGCAGCCGGTCGTTTCCCCGGATTGCACCCCACCCAAAAAGTAACGGAAGCCTGCGACGGTCCCGGGATCGTCGTAGATCTTTCCGCCTATGTTCCTGCATTGTTCCGGAAATTGCCAATTGGCAATCCGGTTCATTGCCGGAAATGTTCCTCAAGAAAACCGTCCAGCGCGGCCCGCAGATCCGCCTCGGACAGGGTATCCGGGAACTCCAGCCGGATCTTCTTGCCGCGCCGTTCGACGGCCAACGGCCCCTGGACCTGCTTCTCGGCCGCGGGCGTGGCGCCATGCGCTGCCTCTTTCAGCCGCGCCAGCACACGGGGCACCGGCACATGGGCGCCCTGCCCTGCCCGCGCGCGCGCCTGCTCGGCGGCGATGGCGCGGGCTTCGGCCAGCACCTTCTCCTCGGCATCTTGCAACAGCGGCCGGACGCTGCGGGCGTGCAGCTCTTTGATCTCGGTCAGGCGCGGCCAGGCATCGAGGATCGGTTGCGGCAGCCGGGCCAGATGCAGATAGCGCGAGAGCCAGGCCTCGGACACCTCGAGCCGCGCCGCCATCGTCTTCTGCTTGCCGCCGTAATAGATGTCGAGCGCCTGGAGATAGTCGCGCGCCCGTTCGTAATCGCTGAGATCGGCGCGGTCGCGGTTCTCGATATCGGCCAGGCGGAAAGCCTCTTCGTCGGTCAGGTCGCGCACCTCGACCAGATAGCGGAACTGGGCGTAGTTGTTCGCCCGCAGCCAGCTGATGGCGAAATGCCGCCGCGCGCCGCAGATCACCTCGTATTCCGCGCCATGCCCCGCCGGCAGCTTGCGCACGATGGCCGGGAACTCCTGCTGGCCCTGCGCCTTCAGGCTGTCGATCAGGTCGCGGCAGTTGTCCTCGTTCAGCAGGTCATAGGCGCGGTTGTGCCGGGCCCACATCACGCAGGTTGCGGGGTCGACCCAGCGCAGCACCTTCTCCTCGCGCTCGCCGCTCTCGGCCAGCGCGTTGCTGCGTTTCAGGAAGCGGGCGCCGGCCTTGTCGCTGGCGGCCGGCGCCGACAGGTCCTTCAGCACGTCGTCGAAGATCGCATCATGGCGCTTGCTCACAGCAGGCCCTCCTTGCGCAATTGGCGGTGATGGCTGGGCCAGGTCTTGCGGATCAGCAACTCGACCTCGCGGCCCACGGCGTCCAGATAGGCGCGGCAGCGCTTGTGCGTCTCGGTCCGCGTGGCGGGGCCGGTCAGCTCATAGACGGTCATCAGGTTGGCGGTGGCGTTGTCGATCTCGGCCGAATCCTTCAGCGCGGCGTTCAGCATGTCCTGCGGAAACACCGCGTCCATCATGCGCTTGATCGCCTGATGCGCCGATTTCTGGTCGTTCATCTTGGACGTCAGAATTTTGACGAAGCTGTATTCCCGCGCGCCGCCGTGCCGGGCCAGTTCGGCCAGGGTCGATTCCATCATCTTCAGGAAATGCGCGGTCGAGGCGAAGTCGATATTGTTCGGCGGCGCCGGGATCAGCAGCGCATTGGCCGCGCGCAGCACCGACAGCGACAGCATGCCAAGCGCAGGCGGCGGGTCCAGCAGGATGATGTCGAACTGGTCGGCGATCGAGGCGACACCCTCGCGCAGCCGGTCCAGGATGAAGGTCGGATCGCGCGCCATGCGCGCCGCGAATTCATATTCGGCATCGTAAAGCCCCAGATTCGCCGGGATCAGCGCGATGCCGGGCCAATAGGTCGAGCGCAGAGCATAATGCAGCGATTTCGGCCCGCCGTGCTGCAGGAAGGGATAGAGCGTGTCCTCTTCCTCATCCACGTCAACATCGGGATTCAGCCCGAAAACCGCCGTGGTCGAGGCTTGCGAATCGCAGTCGATGACGCAGACCCGATAGCCCTTTAGTGCGAAATACTGCGCCAGATGCACCACCACGGTCGATTTCCCGACACCGCCCTTGAAATTCTGCACCGCCATGACCAGCGGCGCATCTTCGGGCGCGCGGTGCGGCATGGTGCCAAAGACCTCGCGCATGCGGTTGACCTCGGCCAGGGTATAGCCGTTGCGGCGATTGGTGGCGGCATCCTTGGTCGGCTCGGGCAGGCGGCCGTCGGCTTCTGCGTCGCGGATCGCCTTTTCCGAGCGGCCAACCATCTCGGCCGCGGTGCGCACGTTGAACAGCAGATCGAGCTGCTTCTGCGTGCCGGGCGCGAAGACGCGCTCGCGCAGGCGTTCGATGACGGTCGAGGCGCGCTGGCTCAGCACGGCCAATTCGTCCAGGGTAACGGGGGAAATCGCGGGATTCATGGGATGACTTTGCTGCTCGGGTTGCCGCACTATGGCCGAAACGCCCGGAGGCGTAAAGTTCGGTTTTTGGGACGATGCTCCGCAGAAAGCGATAGCGAGGTGGGTGCGCTGTCAGCGCCGCAAGTTGCCCGGAAAGGCCCAGGCCTTTCCGTAACCCTCCGGTGCAAGCCATCCCCATTTGTAAGTCTTTCGCGGTGCGGTGGCCATCCGGCAATCCTGATCTTGTGGATAAAAAACACTCGCTGGGTTCAGATTCATCAGATTCAGGATTCATTCCCGCCTAGACCTTGGAAATGCTGCGGTATTCCCCGCAAAACTTACGATTCGGGATGGTTCGCGATTCTTTTCGGGATGGCGGCGCTTACGGATCGGGTGGCTATGGCTTACAATCGGGGATGCGGCGTCGCCTTACATTTCGGGTGACTCGAAAACCGGCGATTTGCGTAGGAAAAAGGCCAGCAAAAGCAAGAGGCTGCGAATCGCCTGGTGGCGGTCCATGCGACTAGCGCTTACTTTTTGGGTTCGCCCGCCCCGCCGTCCACCCCGACGCTTGAAAACTTACGTTCTCTCGAATACAAAAGTAAGGTCTTTGATGTAGGGGAACATGGCTGAGACCCGGATACGCACGGTGGAGGCGCGCCCGAACGCCGACAGCCTGGTGAAGCCGGGCGAATTGGTCGATCTGATCGAGGTCACGCCGCTGACGTTAAACGACCGCCGCATCTATAACCAGCTGCTCGAGAACGCCTGGGAGGCGATCGACAAGCCGGTGACCCACGTGATTTCCAAATCCACCCTGCGTGGCAGCCACAATTCCAACGACAGGGTGGGCGAAAGCCTGGAGCGGCTGATGTCCGCCATCGTCAAGGTGGCGGTGATCTGGGACGGCGAGCCCGCCATCGAGCGCGTGCAACTGCTGGGCGGCAACCTGGAAAGCGGCCGCAGCGACGGCTTGCTGGAGTATGAGATCCCGGCGCGGCTGCGCAAGATCATCCGCAACAGCCAGGTCTTTGCCCGGCTGCAGCGCGAGGTCATGTTCGCGCTGTCCTCGAAATACGCGCTAACGCTTTACGAGATGGTGCAAAAGCGCGGCAACCTGCGCTGGAAGGCTTCGGAACGCTTCACGCTCGAGGCCCTGCGCGGCATCATGGGCGTCCCGAAAGGTAAGCTTTCGTCCTGGTCGAACCTGAAGCTGCGCGCCATCGACCCGGCGGTGGCCGAGGTGAATGCGCTTTCGGACTTCCTCGTCGAGATCCTGCCGATCAAGACCGGCCGCGCCGTGACCCATGTCGAGATGCGCTGGTGGCGCAAGGATGGCGATGCCAGCGGCGCGGCGGATCGCGCCCTGCAATTCTCGAAGGTCGGGCGCCGGGTCAAGGCCGAAGGCCGCACCGAAGAGGTCCGCCCCGCCCCTGAGAGCCGTCCCCGGCCCGGCTGGCTGGAATCGCGCGGACCGGCCTTGCAGACCGCGACCTATGAAACGGCCCGCCTGCGCCACCCCGGATACGACATCTATTTCGTCGAAAGCGAATGGCGGGAATGGAGCGCCCGCAAGGAGCCGGCCAAGGACCCCGACCGCGCCTATCTCGCCTTCTTCCGCAGCTATGCCGAGAAGAACCCGCTCTAGAAATTGCCAATTGGCAATTTCCAGGGCGCTAGGAGTAGACCGTTCCAGTGATCCGCATAAAGCACACATTCTGCGGATATGAACTGTCGGCCCTTTGAGGCTCCGGCCTCTACGAAATGCCCTTCGACGCGCTCCGAACCACCGAGCTTTTTCCCTTCGTCAGGCTTGGCTTAAATGGCGGCATCAAACCCAGCATGGTGCCGACATGACCGCGAAGCAGAAACTGTCCGAGATGAACGCCCGCGCCGCCGCGCTCTACAAGGCCGATCCCAAAACCATGTCCGCCTTTCGCGGGCTGATGACCGCCGCCGGCCGCGAGGGCCGGGTCGCCCCGGCGATGAAGGAGATGATCGCGCTCGCCGTCGCCATCGGCCGCGGCTGCGAGGATTGCGTGGTCTTTCACGCCAGCGAGGCCAAGACCCAGGGCGCCGACCGTGCCGAGCTCCTCGAGGTGCTAGCCGTGGCCGTCGAGATGTCCGGCGGCCCTGGAACCGTCTATGCCGCCAAGGCGCTCGCCGCTTTCGACGAGCTCTGAGCCGCATCGCGAGGAACCCTGCCCGCCCGCGGACGTTGGCCCCGCATCGGCGGCTGGCCCCGGCTGCGCCATGGCCGCACCCACCCTTCAAAGGCAGGACAGATGGCTGAGAACTCCTATGACACCACCCGCGGTACCGGCGGCGAGACGCAGCAGATCGGCAGCGGGCTGACCACCAACCACGGCATCCCGATCGCGGACAACCAGAACAGCCTGCGCGCCGGCGCGCGCGGCCCGACGCTGCTCGAGGACTTCCTGCTGCGCGAGAAGATCTTCCACTTCGACCACGAACGCATCCCCGAGCGCATCGTCCACGCCCGCGGCTCGGGCGCGCATGGCTATTTCGAATGCACCGACCCGATCCCCGAGCTGACCCGCGCCAGCCTGCTTTCCGAAATGGGCAAGCGCACGACGGTCTTCGTGCGCTTCTCGACCGTGGCCGGGGGCGCGGGCTCGGTCGACACGCCGCGCGACGTCCGCGGCTTCGCGGTGAAATTCTACACCGACCAAGGCAATTGGGACCTGGTCGGCAACAATATCCCGGTCTTCTTCATCCAGGACGCGCTGAAATTCCCCGACCTGGTGCATTCGGTCAAGATGGAGGCCGACCGCGGCTATCCCCAGGCCGCGACGGCGCATGACACATTCTGGGACTTCGTCTCGCTGATGCCCGAAACGCTGCACACGGTGATCTGGGCCATGTCCGACCGCGCCATCCCGCGCAGCTTCCGCATGATGCAGGGCTTCGGCATCCACACCTTCAAGCTGGTGAACGCGCAGGGCCAGGCGCAATTCGTCAAGTTCCACTGGAAGCCGCGGCTGGGGGTGCAGTCGCTGGTCTGGGACGAAAGCGCCAAGCTGCAGGGCGCCGACAACGACTATCACCGCCGCGACCTGCATGAGGCGATCGAGGCCGGCGACTTTCCGGAATGGGACTTGGGGGTGCAGATCTTCGGCCAGGAACTGGCGGACAGCCTGCCCTATGACGTGCTCGATGCGACCAAGATCATCCCCGAGGAGGTGGTGCCGCTGCGCGTGGTCGGCCGGCTGGTGCTGGACCGCAACCCCGACAATTTCTTCGCCGAGACCGAACAAGTGGCCTTCATGCCTTCGAACGTCGTGCCGGGCATCGACTTCACCGACGATCCGCTGCTGCAGGGGCGGCTGTTTTCCTATCTCGATACGCAGAAGTCGCGGCTGGGCACGACGAATTTCCACCAGATCCCGGTGAATACACCGAAATGCCCCTATGCCAACATGATGCGCGACGGCATGATGCAGACCCAGGTGCCCAAGGGCCGCGCCAATTACGAGCCGAACAGCCTCGACCAGGCCGGCGAGGTGACCGGGCCGCGCGCCAATGGCCAGGTCTTCACCACCGTCCCGCAAGAGGTCGAGGGCCAGAAGCTGCGCATCCGGGCCGAGAGTTTCGGTGACCATTACAGCCAGCCGCGGCTGTTCTGGCGCTCGCAGACGGAAAACGAACAGGCGCATATCGCCTCGGCCTTCGTGTTCGAGCTGTCCAAGGTCGGGCTGGACCATGTCCGCAGCCGCGTTGTCAGCCACCTGCGCAATGTCGACGAGGATCTGGCCAGCCGCGTTGCCAAGGGGCTTGCCATCGACCTGCCCGCAGCCGCGGAGCCGTTCCGCGCGCCGGTGGACCTGCCGCCGTCCGACGCGCTGTCGATCCAGAAGAACTGGCACGAGACCCTGCAGGGCCGCAAGGTCGGGCTGCTGTTCGGCGAGGGCTCGGACGCCGCCGCCATCGACGAGCTCATCGCGCGGATCGAGGCCGAGGGCGGCACCGTCTTCACCATCGCCCCCAAGGTCGGGCCGCTGAAGCTGACGGGCGGCGAGCGAGCGGCGGACGGCCAACTGGCCGGCTCGCCCTCGGTGCTGTTCGACGCCGTCGGCATGATCCTGGCGCCGGACGAGGCACAGCGCCTGGCCAGCGACGCGGCGGCGCTGTCCTTCGTCATGGATGCCCACGCCCATCTCAAGGCCATCGGCCATTGCAAGGGCTCGCAGGTGATCCTGGATCGCGCCGGCATCCGGGATGGCGAGGGCGTCGGCCCCTATGCCGACCTGCCCGAAATGGCCAAGCGCCGCTACTGGTCGCGCGAGCCCAAGCTGCGCGACCTCGCCTGAGACCCCAGCATCGCCGCCGCCCGGCCCAGGTCGGCGGCGAAGTCGCTGCGCGCCGCGCGGGCCTCGGCGGCGGGCAGGCGCAGGATCAGGCTCGGGTGCCAAGTCAGCAGCACCGGCCCGCCGTCCAGCGCCGGCTCGACGCTGCCGCGCCGCGCGGTCAGCGGCGCCTTGCGCCCGGTCAGCGCCAGCGCGGCGCTGGCGCCCAGGGCAACGGTCAGGCGCGGCGCAACCAGCCGCCGCTCTTGGTTCAGCCACCAGCGGCAATGATCGATTTCCGCAGCCGAGGGGTTGCGGTGCAGCCGCCGCTTGCCCTGCGGCGCGAATTTGAAATGCTTGACGGCATTGGTCAGCCAGGCCCGGTCCGGGTCCAGACCGACCTCGGCCAGCACCGCGCGCAAAAGCTGCCCGGCGGGGCCTACGAAGGGGCGGCCGCGCAGGTCCTCGTGATCGCCCGGCGCTTCGCCGACGATCATCAGCGCGGCATCGGGATCACCCTCGCCCCAGACGGTGCGGGTCGCGGCGTGGCACAGATCGCAGCGTTGGCAGGCCGCGGCCTGCGCGCCGGCCTGTTCCAGAGTCGCGGGTGCGGTCTCATCCGTCGGCAGCCGCAGCCGGGCCGTGACCTTGGCGGCAAAGCCCGGCGCCTCGCTCGCCCCCGCCGCGGCCATGGCCGCGACGCGGCGCGGCGCATCGGCCAGCATCTGCGGCACCAGCCGGGTTTCGGGCAGGTTCTTCCAGTATTTCAGCGGCATCTCGGACCGCATCGCCCTGGTCTTGATCCGCGCCGGGTTGAAGATATTGGCGAAATAGGTCTGCCACAGCGCATGGCTGGCGTCGGGCGGCAGGTCGGGGCGCGGCACCGGGTCGGAAAACCGCAGCGCGCCGTCGAAATGCGCCACGCCCTCGGGGGTGACGATGCGCCAGTCCATGTCGGCGAAGCGGCGGGCGAAGAAGGGCGTGACCGCTTGCAGGATCGGGTGCTCCGGCTCGAACCAGGCGGCGAAGCGGCGGCGCGGGCCGGTCGCCGGCAGCTCGTGAAAGCGCAGGAAGGCGTGCATCTTGTGAATGTCGCGCCGCACCGAACGCGCCAGCGCCTGCAAGCGGATCACCAGCGGATCGGCGGGATTGCCCAGCAGGTCGCGCTGTTCCTGCACCCGCAGCAGCGCGGTATAAAGCAGGCTCCAGCGTTGCGGATCGCCGTGGAATCCGACCTGCCGGCACAGCGCCAGGAAATCGGGCGTGGCGCGGACCGGATGGAGCCCCGGCGGCGGCAGCGGTTCGGCGCCGAACAGATCCGGCGCTGCCCCGGCCTCGGCCCAGGTCACGGCGCCCGGTTGGATGCGGGCGCTGGCCAGCCGGCGGGCGGCTGCGCGCCAGGCAGCAAGCCGGTCGAAACGCGGCAGCTCGACCCGGATCATCCGAACAGCGACAATTGCTCGGGCGCCGGCGCGAAACGCGCGTGCAGCCCGGCGCTGTCGGTCAGCGCGCCGGGTTGCCAGTCGGGCAGGGTGACGAAGGGCCGCGCCTTCGCCATCACCGCCCCCATGCGCAACAGGTCAGCGTAGCGCAGCGGTCCGTTGCGCCGCGCTGCCAGGATGCGGGCGACGGTGCGGGTGCCGAAGCCCGGCACGCGCAGCAATTGCTCGCGCGTGGCCCGCGCCACGTCCAGCGGAAAGTCGCCGCGATGCGCCAGGGCCCAGGCAAGCTTGGGGTCCAGCGCCAGATCCAGGTTGCCATCCGGCCGCGCCGCGCCGATCTCCTCGGCGTCGAAACCATAGAAGCGCATCAGCCAGTCGGCCTGATACAGCCGGTGTTCCCGCAGCAGCGGCGGCTTGACCAGCGGCAGCGTGGCCGAGGCATCCGGGATCGGGCTGAAGGCCGAATAATACACCCGCTTCAGGTCATAGCCCGCGTAAAGCCGGGCCGAAGTGCGCAGGATCTCGCGGTCGGGCGTCGCATCGGCGCCGACGATCATCTGCGTCGATTGCCCGGCCGGGGCAAAGCGCGGCGGGCGCTTGCCGCGATGCGAGGTCTCGGCTGCCGCCTCGCGCGCCAGCCGCATGTCGGCCATGGCGGCGCGGATCGTCTCGGGCCGCTTTTCCGGCGCCAGCCGGCGCAGGCTCTGGTCCTGCGGCAGCTCGATATTGACCGACAGCCGGTCGGCCAGCAGCCCGGCCTCGGCCACCAACTCGGGCGCCGCCTCGGGGATGGTCTTCAGGTGGATATAGCCGCGAAAGCCGTGCTCGACCCGCAGCATGCGCGCGATGCGGACCATGTCGCCCATGGTCTGGTCCGGGCTGCGGATGATGCCCGAGGACAAAAACAGCCCCTCGATCATGTTGCGGCGATAGAATTCCAGCGTCAGGCCGACGACTTCCTCGGGCGAGAAGCGGGCGCGCTCGACATTGCTGCTGACCCGGTTCACGCAATAGGCGCAGTCGTAGATGCAGAAATTCGTCATCAGGATCTTCAACAGGCTGACGCAGCGCCCGTCCGGTGTATAGGCGTGGCAGATGCCGGTGCCGCCGGCCGAGCCGATGCCGCCCTGGCGCGCATCGCGCCGCGTGGTGCCGCTCGACGCGCAGGAGGCGTCGTATTTCGCCGCATCCGAAAGAATCGCCAGCTTCTGCTGCAGGGTTCGCCGTGCCATGGCGGCATGGTATGTTCGCGAAATGTTCTTGTAAACGGCAAAAGCCGCCGGCTAACCTTTGCGGATCTGGCGCAGGAAAGCCGCCGTGTCGAAACCGCCTGCCTCGGGCGAGAAGATCGCCCGGTCCAGCCGCTCCAGCGCCGTCGGATCGACCGGCCGGCCGGCGCGGCGGGCATGGTCGGCATAGGCGCGGGCGGCGTGGCGCAGCGCCAGCAGATCGCCGGCGGCCGCCGCCTGGCGCAGCGCCGCCGCATGCGGATTCGGCAGCCAGCGCCGCCAATCCGGCGCCCGCAGTCCCTGGCCGCGCAGCGCCCAGGCCAGCGCCACGGCCAGCCCGGCCAGGGCGGCGGCCCCGCCCAGCCACGGGCCGGTCAGCCGGGCGCCGCCGCCGACATTCGCCCCGACATAGCCATAGCCGAAGATGATCGGCTGGGTGATCGCGCCGCGCAACTCGCGCTTGGCTAGGTCGAACCAGGAAATCCGGATCGGTGGCAGCGTGCCCTGTTCGCCGGTGATCGGCCGCAGGCTCCATTCCCATTGCACGAAGGCCAGCGGGCCGCGCTCGGTCAGCCGAGTCTCGCGGATCTCGGGCGCGGTGAAGCTGATCAGCCAGGCTTCGCGCAGATCGGGGCGCGTCGGCAGCAGATGCGCCATGGTGTCCTCGGCGGTGATGGTGATGCGGCGGCGGATGGTCTGGTTGTCGCGGATCCGCGCCGGGTCGTCCGACAGCTCGTCCGTGACCTTCAGGTTGCGCGCCGCCAGCGGCAGGCCCGGCGCCGGATAGGGCGCCACGGCGACCGAGACCGCCGGGGCGGTCACATCGACCACGCTGCGCGTAGCGCCGTCGGCCTTGGTCAGGTGATGCGTGACCGGACCGATGACCAGGTTGCCGGGCCGGCGCGGAATAAGCGCGATCTGGCGCTCGAAGACCTGGCGCGGCAGGCCGTTCACCCGCTCCTGCCGCCAGTCGTCGGGCAGAAGCTGCATCCAGTCATAGGCCGGCGAATCCGGGAAGATCATCTCTTCCAGCGCCACGAAGCCGGTATATTCCCCGCGCACGGTCAGGCGGATCATCTCGCCCACCACCGGGTGGACCTCGGGCAGTTCGATGCGCAGCCGGTCCTGCGCGGCGGCCGGCGCGGCGATGAGCAGCAGCAGAAGCAGCAGCAGCCTCACCATGGCTCGCCCTCGGCCGGGCGGATCAGGCCAAGCGCGGCGCGGCGGTCGTATTCCGCCTTGAGCCGCAGGCGCAGGAACTCGCCCGGATCGTCGGCCAGCGTCGCGAGCCACTCGTCGCTGGCGGCGATGCCGCGCGCCTCGACGTCGCGCTTCCAGTTGATCATCAGCACGCCCGAGGTCGTGGTCTCGGTCGGCCCGGCCGGTCCCAGCCCGCCGGCGCCGGCGATGCGGCCGGGCACGCTGCTGTCGCCGCGCTCGGGCGGGATCAGCGCATTGACCGCCTCGCGGTTGCGGCGCGCCTCGGCATCGGCGGGATTGGCGAACAGCACCGCGTCGAAATAGGCCCGCGCCAGCGCGTATTCCCCGGTGGCGGCCAGGCTCAGGCCGCGGTTATAGGTCTGGGTCCGCCCGGCCGCGGCAAAGGCCGCATCGGCGGCCGGATAGGCGCCGGCGCGATACAGCGCCACGCCGCGCTCGGCCGGGTCGGGCAGCAGCGGGGCGGCCAGGCCCGGCAGCCCGGCCCACAGCGCCACCCGCCCCAGGGCCTGCGGCCCGGCCAGCGCCAGCAGCGCCAGCGCGACGGCGGGGGCGAGAAGCCGCCTCATGCCTGCCTCCGGAACTGCCAGAGCAGCGGCAGCAACGCCAGCGCCGCGATCCAGGGGCCAAGGTCGCGGTATTGCAGCGCCCGCATCGCCGGATCATCCCCCAGCGCCGAGCGCGCCAGCGCCGCCACTACCGGCCCCGGCGCCGTCGCCGGCACCACCCGGCGCGCGATCCGCGTCAGCGCCCCGGCATCGGCGGCGGGATCGCCCGCGACGCTGAGCGCCTGCACCTGCACGCCCGCGGCGCGCAGCCGCTGCGCCTCGGCCTCGGCCGCCGCATCGACGCCGCCGCCGTCCGAGATCAGCACCAGGTCGCCCCGCGCCAACCCCGCCAGCATCTGCCCTGCCAGCGCCAGCGCGGCGGCGGGATTGCTGCTCTTGCCGGGCATGGTGTCGCGGTCCAGCACCGCCAGCAGGCTTTCCAGCACGCGCGGATCGGCGGTGGGCGCGGCGGCGGTATAGGCCTCGCCCGCATAGAGGATCAGCCCGACCGGGCGGCCCGGCAGCGCCGCCATCACCTGCGCGGCGCCCGCCTGCGCATCGGCCAGCCCGCCGCGCAGGACCGAATCCGACAGGTCCATCGCGATCACCACCGCGTCGCTTTGCGCAAAGACCGGCGCATCGGCGCGCGGCACCGCGGGCCCGGCCAGACCCAGCGCCAGCGCCAGCCCGCCGGCCCAAGGCAGCAGCCGCAGCCAGCCCGGCGCGGCGCGGATCAGGCCAAGCGCCGCCAGCCCGGCCAGCATCGGCGGCGCCAACACCGCCTGCCAGCCGCCGGCATCCGGCCCGCGTCGCCAGCGCAGCCACGCCGCCAGCACCAGCAGCGGCAGGACCGCAAGCCACCAGGGGCGCAGCAGGATCATCCGCGCCTCCATCCGATCAGCGCCAGCAGCGCCAGCGCCAGCGCCGCGGGCCAGGCCCAGAGCGATTGCCAGAAGCGCAGCGGCGGGCGCTCGGCCGGGTTCGGCTCCAGCCGGTCCAGCGTCGCGGCCATAGCGCGCAGATCCTCCATGCCGCGCACCCGGAAGCTGGTCCCGCCCGAGGCCTCGGCCATCTCGCGCAGCATGCGGGCATCCACCGCGTCGCGCGACTTCGGCCGGGTTTCCAGGTCGTCGGGACCCAGCGCGATGGTGTGGACGCGGATGCCATGCGTCGCCGCCAGCCGCGCCGCATCGACCGCGCCGACCTTGCCCGAGGTCGCGACCCCGTCCGAGAGCAGCACCACCACCCGCGTGGGCGCATCGCTGTCCATCAGCCGCCGCATCGCCAGGCCCAGCCCGTCCGAAATCGCGGTGGCGCGGCCGGAAATGCCGATCTGCGCCTCGTCGATGGCGCGGGCCACGGCCTCGACGTCGAAGGTCACCGGCTGCGCGACATAGGCGCGGTCGCCGAAGACCACCAGCCCGATCCGGTCGCCCTTGCGCGCCGCGACAAAGCCCGAGGCGACCCGCTTGACCGCCTCGAGCCGCGACACCGGCTGGCCGTCCAGGCTGAAATCCTGTTTCTCCATGCTGCCCGACAGGTCCAGCGCCAGCACGATGTCGCGCCCCGAGGCCGGCAGCAGCGCCGATTGCCGCTGCATCTGCGGCCCGGCCAGCGCCAGAACCATCAACGCCCAGGCCAGCGCCGCCAGCATCCAGCCGCGCCGCGCCGCGCCGCCCGTGGTGCCGTCCAGCACATGCGCCGGCACCAGCAGCCCGCCCTGCGCCGCGCGCGGCGGCAAAAGCCGCATCAGCAGCGGCAGGGGCAGCAAGACCAAGGCCAGCGGAAAGGCGAAACCCATCAGCGACCTCGCCTGGCGATGCGCTCGATCTCGGCATCGGGCGGCGGCGGGGCGGCGCCATAGGCCGCCGGGCGCAGCGCCGCCGGCAGGCCGCCCCGGATGCGGGCGATGGCCAGCAGCCTTTCGCCGGCCGGCAGGCCCCGGGTGCGCCGGATCCGTTCGGCCCTCGACACGCGCCGGCCCAGCAGCGGCGACAAAAGCCAGGCCAGCACCAGCCCGGCCAGCAGGCCCAGCCCGAACAGCGCCAGGTATTCCGGCCAGCCCGGCGCCTGCATGGCCGGCGGCAGGCGCGAGGGCGCCAGTTGCGCCACCAGCTCAGCCGGCGTCATCGTCCGTCACCAATCGGGAATGCGCGCCCAAGGCACGCAGATGCGCCAGCAGCGGCTGCGGGTCATGGCGCGACAGCCGGCCGTGGCGGCTGTGGCTGCCGTCGCTGACCGCCAGCGCGGCGGCGGGCGGGGCGGTCTCGGCCGGGTCCAGCACCAGATGCAGCTCGAACCGCCGGCTTTGCGCCAGGCGGCGCAGGGCGGCATCGGCGCCGGCCGGCCCCTCGGGGCCCGTCGCCAGATGGACGCGCCCGCCCGGCGCCAGCATGCGCATGGCCTGAGCCAGCGCCGGGGCCAGCGCCGGGGCATCGGCGCCCCCGGCGACCCGTCCCAGCAGCGCCGCGTCATGGCCGCGCGCCATGGCCAGCGCCACGGCCTGCATCTGCGCCACGCCCCCGGCCGGGTTCAGCGCCAGGGCCGCGCCGGCGCCCAGCACCAGCAGCCCGACCGAGCCGCCGCGCCCGACCGCCCGCCAGCCCAGCATCGCCAGATGCCGCGCCGCCCGGACCGAGCGCAGCGCCGTGCCGGTGCCCCACAGCATGGCGGGGCGGAAATCGGCGATCAGCAGCGTGCTGTCGTCGCGATCCTCGTGAAAGCTGCGGACGTGCAACTGCCCGGTGCGCGCAGTGGCGGCCGGGTCGATGCGGCGCAGGTCGTCGCCCTCGGCAAAGGCGCGGATCTCGCGCAGGTCCATGCCCTGTCCTGCCACCCGCGCCGGGATGGCGCCGGGGCGGCGGCTGGCCGGACGCTGGCGCTGCATCCGCGCCGGCGGGCGCAGCGCCATCAGCTCGGCCGCCGTCAGCCGCAGGCCCGGCCGGTCCAGCGCGGCCGGCAACCCTACCACGGCCGCACCGCGCGCAGGGCGTCGGCGATCAGGCTGCGGCCGCTGCGCCCCTCGCCCTGGGCGCGCCAGCTGGGGATCAGCCGGTGCGCCAGCGCGTCCTCGGCCAGTTCCTCGGCATCCTCGGGCAGGCCGTGGTCGCGGCCCTGCATCCAGGCCCGCGCCCGCACCGCCGCCGCCAGGGCCAGCGTGCCGCGCGGCGAGACCGGGTGCTCGACCCATTCGTGCACCGCCCCGCCCGGCCGCGTCGCCATCACCAGCCGCACGATGAAATCCTTGAGCACCGGCGCCAGATGCACCGCCGCCACCTGCTGCCGCGCCGCCCGGATCTGCCCGTCCGAGATGCGCTGCATCGGGCCGGGTTCGGGCGCCAGTCCTTCGGCCTCGACCAGGTCCAGGATGCCGCGCTCGGCCCCGGCATCGGGCAGCTCCAGCCGCAGGTGCAGCAGGAAGCGGTCCATCTGCGCCTCGGGCAGCGGGAAGGTGCCCTCGTGCTCGATCGGGTTCTGCGTGGCCACGACCATGAAGGGATCGGGCAGCGGCCGGGTGACGCCGCTGGTCGTGACCTGGTGCTCGGCCATCGCCTCCAGCAGCGCGGATTGCACCTTGGGCGGGGCGCGGTTGATCTCGTCCACCAGCACCAGCGAATGAAAGATCGGGCCGGGCACGAAGTCGAAGCCGCCGCTGCCGGCGCGATAGACCTGCGTGCCGGTCAGGTCCGAGGGCAGCAGGTCCGGCGTCGCCTGGATGCGGGCATGGCTGCCCGACAGGCAGTCCGCCAGCCGCTTGACGGCGCGGGTCTTGGCGATGCCGGGCGGCCCCTCCAGCAGGACATGGCCGCCGGCCAACAGCGCGATCACCAGCCGCTCGGCCAGCCGTTCGTGCCCGACCAGCCCCTGCGCGACGCTTGCCGCCAGATGCGTCACGGCCTGCGCATCGACGTGATCCATATGTGACATGTTCGCTCTCCCTGACGGGAAGGTTGACCCGGGCGCGCGCCAGATCAAACCCCGACGGGCGTTTCTGCGACCAAGGGCTTAACCGGCTGCGATCCCGCGTCCGGCTGCCGCGCAGGCAGAAGCGCGCGCCGGATGCCCGCAAAGCGGGCAATGCCGGGACCGGCCGCCGCCCGGGACCGGCGCGGCTTGCCCCGCGCCCGGCGCCGTGCCAGCGCGGGACGAACAGCAGGGCCGCCATGCAGCAGAAGCTCGTCATCGTCGTCGTCGAACCCGACCCGGACCGCGCGCGGCCCATCGCCGAGGGCCTGCGCGCCGCCGGCGATCACGACATCCGCATCATCGCCGAGCAATCCGGTCTGGCGCGGCAGGTGACCGAGCTGCGCCCCGACGTCGTGCTGATCGACATCGCCAACCCCTCGCGCGACATCCTCGAGGAACTGGCGCTGGCCTCGGGCCCGTCCGAACGTCCGGTCGCGGTCTTCGTCGACCGCTCGGACGAGCCCCTGACCCGCGCCGCCATCGAGGCCGGGATCTCGGCCTATGTCGTCGACGGCCTGCGCCCCGAACGGATCAAGCCGATCCTCGACGCCGCCATCGCCCGCTTCAACGTCTTCCAGCAGATGCGCGCCGAACTCGCCGCGACCCGCGCCGCGCTCGAGGAACGCAAGGTCATCGACCGCGCCAAGGCGATCCTGATGTCGGCGCGCGGCATCAACGAGGAAGCCGCCTATGCGCTCTTGCGCAAGACGGCGATGGACCAGGGCAAGCGCATGGCCGAGATCGCGCAGCAGCTGGTCATGGCGGCGGGGCTCCTGGGCCGATGAAACGCTTGCGCCTGGGCTATCTGCCGCTGATCGACGCCGCGCCGCTGGTGGTGGCCCGCGAGCTGGGCTTCGCCGCCGAGGAGGGACTGGCGCTGGAGTTGCGGGCCTTCGGTGCCTGGGCGCAGGTCCGCGACATGCTGGGCGCCGGGCTGGTCGATGCGGCGCATATGCTGGTGCCGATGCCGCTGGGCCAGGCGCTGGGGCTGGGTCCGGCGCTGCCGGCGATGGACCTGGTGATGTTCCTGTCCCATGGCGGCCAGGCCATCGCCGTCAACCGCGCGCTGGAAGCGCGGCTGCGCGACGCCGGCCACGATTTCGCCTTTCGCGACGCCGGTGCCGCGGGCCGCGCGCTGCGCGCCGTGGTGGCGGGCCGGCTGCGGGTCGGCGTGCCCTTCCCCTTCTCGACCCAGCTCGAACTGACCAGCCTGTGGCTGAGCGCCAGCGGTTTCGCCCCGGCTGCGGTCGAGCTGGTCACCCTGCCGCCGCCGATGATGGCCGACGCCATGGCCTCGGGCGAGGTCGACGCCTTCTGCGTGGGCGAGCCCTGGGCCAGCGTCGCGGTCGAGCGCGGCGTCGCGGCCCTGCTGCTGCCGGGCACCGCGATCTGGCGCGCGCCGCCGGAAAAGGGCCTGGTCCTGCGCCGCGACTTCGCCGAGACCCGCCCCGAAGAGACCGGCGCCCTGATGCGGGCGCTGTGGCGGGCCGGGCGCTGGCTGGACGCGCCCGAGCATCGCGGCACCGCCGCCGAGATCCTGTCGCGCGCCGAATACCTCGACCTGCCGCCGGTGCTGGCCGAGCGCGGGTTGACGGGCCGGCTGATGATCGCACCCGCCGGCCATATGCGCGCGGCGCCGGATTTCGTCGCCTTCCACGCCGGCGCGGCCAGCTTCCCGTGGAAAAGCATCGCCGCGCTGATCGCCGGCCGCATCGCCCGCCGCCACGGCCTGCCCGAGACGCCCGCGATGCTGGCGGCCATGCGGCATTTCCGCACCGACCTGTATCGCCAGCACCTGCGCCCGGCCGGCGCGGCGCTGCCCGGCGCCTCGGCCCGGATCGAGGGCGCGCTGGCCGAGGACCGCGTGGTGCCGGCGGAAAAGGGCCAGATGATTCTGCGCGCCGACGGCTTCTTCGACGGCTTCAGCTTCGAACCGCCGCTGCCATCCCGGAACTGACCGATTTGCAGGCATTCGCCCGCCGCAGCCGCATGAAATTCATGCGCTGCAACGCAGCGACCGCGAAATCCGGCCAAGGCTGCACCGCAGCGCTTGCATCATTGCGCCACTCCGGCAATTCCTTGGACATGGCCCGGCGCAATGGCGCGCCACCGGCCCGCTCGCAACGATGCGGCAACCTTCCGAAAGCGATCCGCTGCGGCTTGCCTTCTGTCCCACGGGACAGCGTTCCTGCCTGCGCCGCTTTCCGACAGCCACTGACCCCAGTTTCGCCATCGGAGCACCCATGTCCGCCATTCCCCCGACCCATCCCGATTCCGGCCGCGCGCTTTCCCTGTCGACCGCGGCCTTCACCGTCTGTTTCGCGGTCTGGACGATCTTTTCCATCATCGGCATCCAGATCAAGCAGCAGCTCGCGCTGACCGAAACCCAGTTCGGCCTCTTGGTCGGCATCCCGATCCTCAGCGGCTCGCTGGTGCGGGTCGCGCTTGGCGTCGCCACCGACCGCATCGGCGGCCGCGCGGTCTATACGCTGACCATGCTGGCCGCCGCCGCCGCGACCTGGCTGCTGAGCTGGGCCGACAGCTATCCGCAGATGCTGCTGGCGGCGCTTGGCGTCGGCCTGGCCGGCGGCAGCTTCGCCGTCGGCGTGGCCTATGTCTCGCGCTTCTACGCCGCCGGACGGCAGGGCACTGCGCTGGGGATCTTCGGCGTCGGCAATGTCGGCGCCGCCGTGACCAAGTTCGCGGCCCCCTTCGTCATGCTGGCCTGGGGCTGGCAGGCGACGGCGCAGGTCTGGGCCGCGGCGCTGGCGCTGACCGCGATCCTGTTCTGGGTCTTCTCCAGGGACGACCCGCTGACCGCCGCCCGGCGTCAGGGCAGCCTGCCCCTGCGCAGCCTGCGGGCCGAGTTCGCGCCGCTGAAGACCATGCAGGTCTGGCGCTTCGCGGCCTATTACTTCTTCAGCTTCGGCGCCTTCGTCGCGCTGGCGCTGTGGCTGCCGCATTACCTGATCGGCGTCTATGGCTTCGACATCCGCACCGCCGGCATGGTCGGCGCCGCCTATTCCATCCCGGCCTCGGTGTTTCGCGCCTATGGCGGCCACCTGTCGGACCGGATCGGGGCGCGGCGGGTGATGTATGCGACCTTCGCCGTCTCGCTGGCCGCGACCGCGATCCTGACGCTGCTGCCCGGGCTGCCGGTCGCCGGCTTCCTGGTCACGATCTTCACGCTGGGCTTCTTCATGAGCCTGGGCAAGGCCGCCGTCTACAAGCACATCCCCAGCTATTATCCCGGCAATGTCGGCGCCGTCGGCGGGCTCGTCGGCATGATCGGCGGCCTGGGCGGCTTTGCCCTGCCGCTGCTCTTCGGCTGGCTCAAGGACCAGACCGGGCTGTGGTCCAGCTGCTTTGCCGTGCTGTTCCTGCTGGTCGCGGCCTGCCTTTTGTGGATGCACGCCTCGATCCGCCGCCTGCAACCCGCCCTGCAAACCGCCTGAGGTCCGCCATGAAGAAAAAACTCGTCATCATCGGTGCCGGCATGGCTTCTGGCCGGATGCTGGAACAGCTTTTCGACGCCGCCCCCGACGCCTGGGACGTGACCCTGTTCAATGCCGAGCCGCGCGGCAACTACAACCGGCTGATGCTGTCGCCGGTGCTGTCGGGCGAAAAGACCTATGAACAGATCGTCACCCACGATGCCGACTGGTATGCCGCGCGTGGCGTCACCTGCCGCTTCGGCGAGCCGGTGGTCCGCATCGACCGCGCGGGCCGCGTGGTGCATTCCAACCGCTCCAGCGCCGAATATGACGCGCTGGTCATCGCCACCGGCTCGGCGCCCTTCATCATCCCGGTGGTGGGCAAGGACCTGCCCGGCGTCGTCGCCTATCGTGACCTCGAGGACACGCAGGCGATGATGGCGACCGAAGGCAAGGACGCTGTGGTGATCGGCGGCGGGCTTCTGGGCCTGGAGGCGGCGGCGGGGATGGCGGCGCGCGGCGCCCGTGTCACCGTCATCCACCTGATGGGCCACCTGATGGAGCGCCAGCTCGATCCCGCCGCCGGCTACCTGCTGCAACGCGACCTGGAAAAGCGCGGCATCACCGTGCATTGCAAGGGCGCGACCAAGGCGATCCTGGGCCATGACCGCGCCGAGGCGGTGCTGCTGGAGGACGGCACCGTCTATCCCGCCGATCTGGTCTGCATGGCCGTCGGCATCCGCCCCGAGACCCGGCTGGCCAATGACGCGCATCTGGAGGTCGAGCGCGGCATCGTCGTCGATGACGCCCTGCGCACCAGCGACCCGCATATCTTCGCGCTCGGCGAATGCGTCGAGCATCGCGGCCAGCTTTTCGGCCTGGTCGCGCCGCTTTACGACCAGGCCAAGGTGCTGGCCCGGACGCTAATGGGCGAGGCAGCCGTCTTCGCCCCGGTCCAGACCGCGACCAAGCTGAAGGTCACCGGCTGCGACCTGTTCAGCGCCGGCGATTTCGCCGAAGCCCCGGGCCGCGAGGACATCGTCTTTCGCGATCCCGGCCGCGGCATCTACAAGCGGCTGGTGCTGGAAAACGACCGCATCATCGGCGTGGTCATGTATGGCGACACCGCCGACGGCAGCTGGTTCTACGGGCTGATGAAGGACGGCGCCGACATCGGCCCGATGCGCGAGACGCTGATCTTCGGCCCGGCCTTCCAGGGGGGCGCCACACCGGACCCTATGGCGGCCGTTGCAGCCTTGCCGCCTGAGGCGGAGATCTGCGGCTGCAACGGCGTCTGCAAGGGCATCATCATGGCCGCCGCGCAGGGCGGCGCCCATACGCTCGACGCGATGCGGAGCTGCACCAAGGCCAGCGCCTCCTGCGGCACCTGCACCGGGCTCGTGCAGCAGGTCATGGCGCTGGCGCTTGGCGGCGCGGTGGCCGAGACGCCGGCCGGCCTGTGCAAATGCACCGACCACAGCCACGAGGACGTGCGCCGCCTGATCCGCAGCATGGGGCTGAAGTCGATCCCCGCCGTGATGCAGGAACTGGGCTGGAAGTCCGTGGGCGGCTGCCATTCCTGCCGCCCGGCGCTGAACTATTACCTGCTGGCGGAATGGCCCCTTGAATACCGGGACGACCGCCAGTCGCGTTTCGTCAACGAAAGGAACCACGCCAATATCCAGAAGGACGGCACCTATTCCGTGGTGCCGCGCATGTGGGGCGGCGTCACCACACCGGCCGAGCTGCGCGCCATCGCCGACGCGGCCGAGAAATACAACGTCCCCATGGTCAAGGTCACCGGCGGCCAGCGCATCGACCTGCTGGGCGTGCGCAAGGAGGACCTGCCGCATATGTGGAACGACCTGAACGCGGCCGGCATGGTCTCGGGCGCCGCCTATTCCAAGGGGCTGCGCACCGTCAAGACCTGCGTCGGCAAGGAATTTTGCCGCGTCGGCACGCAGGATTCGACCGGCCTCGGCATCAAGCTGGAAAAGCGGATGTGGGGGTCCTGGACGCCGCACAAGCTGAAGCTGGGCGTCTCGGGCTGCCCGCGCAACTGCGCCGAGGCGACCTGCAAGGACATCGGCGTGGTCTGTGTCGACTCGGGCTATAACATCTCGATCGGCGGCGCCGCCGGGATGGAGGTCAAGGAGACCGTCGCCCTGGCCTCGACCCCGTCCGAGGACGAGGCGATCGCGATCATCCTGGCCGTGACCCAGCTTTACCGCGAAAACGCGCGCTATCTCGACCGGCTCTGGAAATGGATGGACAAGGTCGGGCTCGACTGGATCAAGGCGCAGATCGACGACCCGGCCAGCCGCGCCGCCCTGGTCGAGCGCTTCGAGATCAGCCAGTCGGTCTATCGCCGCGATCCCTGGGCCGAGCTTTCCACCCCGACCGAGACGCCTCGCTGGGCGCCTCTTGCCGACCTGACGCTGGAGGCTGCGGAATGACCATCTTCGTCGATATCGGATCCCTGGACGACATCCCCCGCCAGGGCGCGCGGCTGGTCAGGACCGCGCAGGGCTGCGTCGCGGTGTTCCGCACCATGGACGACCGGGTCTTCGCGCTGGACGACCGCTGCCCGCACAAGGGCGGCCCGCTGTCCGAAGGCATCGTGCACGGCAGCTCGGTCACCTGCCCGCTGCATAACTGGGTCTTTGACCTGAACACCGGCGCCGCGCAGGGCGCCGACCAGGGCCGGGTCCGCACCCATCCCGTCCGCGTCGACCAGGGCCGCGTCCTGATCGACGCCAGCCTGATCCGTTCCCGCAACGCCGCCTGAGGAGCCAGCCCATGTCCTATGTTCCCCCCGCCGACTTTGCCCGCAAGATGATCGACGCCGGCGAGGCCAAGGTCTTCATGTCCGCGCGCGACACGCTGATCCGCGCCTATATGGCCGGCGCGATCCTGGCGCTGTCGGCCGCCTTCGCCGTGACCGTGACCGTCAATACCGGCGAGCCGCTGCTGGGCGGGCTGCTGTTCCCGGTCGGCTTCTGCATGCTTTACCTTCTGGGCTTCGACCTGCTCACCGGCGTCTTCACCCTGGTGCCGCTGGCGCTGATCGACCGGCGCCGCGGCGTCACCCTGCGCGGCATGCTGCGCAACTGGGGGCTGGTCTTTGCCGGCAATTTCGCCGGCGCCTTCACCGTGGCGCTGTTCATGGCGATCATCGTCACCTTCGGCTGGTCCGAGGCCCCGAACGCCGTCGGCGAAAGAATCGGCCATATCGGCGAGGGCCGCACGCTCGGCTATGCCGCCCATGGCGCGGCCGGGATGCTGACGCTGTTCGTGCGCGCGGTCATGTGCAACTGGATGGTCTCGACCGGCGTGGTGGCGGCGATGCTGTCGACCAGCGTCTCGGGCAAGATCATGGCGATGTGGATGCCGATCCTGGTGTTCTTCTACATGGGGTTCGAACATTCCATCGTGAACATGTTCCTGTTCCCGGCCGGGCTGCTGTTGGGCGGCAATTTCACCATCGCCGACTACATGATCTGGAACGAGATCCCGACCGTCATCGGCAATATGGTCGGCGGCATCACCTTCGTCGGCGCGATGATCTATGCCACGCATCACAAGACCCGGCCCGAACTGGACCGTCAGCCGGCGCCGCAAGCGCCTGCCGTCGCGGCCGAGTGACGCCATGAACATGGCAGCGCCCCGCCCCGCCATCCGCACCACCTGCGCCTATTGCGGCGTCGGCTGCGGCGTCTTGGCGACGCCGGACGGGCTGGGCGGCCTCGGCATCGCCGGTGACCCCGAGCATCCGGCGAATTTCGGCCGGCTTTGCGTCAAGGGCGCCGCGCTTGGCGAGACCGTGGCGCTGGACGGCCGGTTGCTGGCGCCGCGCATCCACGGGCGCGAGGCCGGCTGGGACGCGGCGCTGGACCTGGTCGCGCGCCGGTTTTCCGACACCATCGCCGCGCATGGCCCGGATTCCGTGGCGATGTATGTCTCGGGGCAGCTGCTGACCGAGGATTACTATGTCGCGAACAAGCTGATGAAGGGCTTCATCGGCAGCGCCAATATCGACACGAACTCGCGGCTCTGCATGGCCTCCTCGGTCGCGGGCCACAGGCGGGCCTTCGGCAGCGACACCGTGCCCGGGCTCTACGAGGACCTGGAACAGGCCGATACCGTGGTGCTGGTCGGCTCGAACCTGGCCTGGTGCCATCCGGTGCTGTTCCAGCGGCTGGCGGCGGCGCGCGCGGCGCGGGGCACGCGGGTCGTGGTGATCGACCCGCGCCGCACCGCCACCTGCGACATCGCCGACCTGCATCTGGCCATCGCGCCGGGTGCGGATGCGGCGCTGTTCAACCTGCTGCTGGCGGATATCGACCGGCGCGGCCTGGTTGCCGCCGACCCTGCGGGCCTGGCCGAGGCGCTGGCCGCCGCCCGCGCCACCACCCCGGCCGCCACCGGCCTGCCCCACAGCGCCCTGCAACGCTTCCTCGACCTGTGGTGCGGCAGCGCGCGCGTCGTCACCGTCTATTCCCAGGGCATCAACCAGTCCGACTCGGGCACCGACAAGGTGAACGCGATCCTGAACTGCCACCTTGCCACCGGCCGCATCGGCCGGCCCGGCATGGGCCCGTTCAGCGTCACCGGCCAGCCCAACGCCATGGGCGGGCGCGAGGTCGGCGGTCTCGCGAACATGCTGGCCTGCCACCTCGCGCTGGAAAACCCCGCGCATCGCGCCGCGGTGCAGGGCTTCTGGGCCGCCCCGCGCATGGCCGAGAAGCCGGGCCTCAAGGCCGTGGACCTGTTCCGCGCCGTCGAGGCCGGGCGCATCAAGGCGCTGTGGATCATCTGCACCAACCCCGCCGTCACCATGCCCGAGGCGGACCGCGTGGCCCGCGCCATCGCCGGCTGCGCCTTCACCGTGGTCTCGGACCTGTTCGCGACCACCGACACGGCGCGGCTGGCGCATGTGCTGCTGCCGGCCACCGGCTGGGGCGAAAAGGACGGCACGGTGACGAATTCCGAACGCCGCATCAGCCGCCAGCGCCGCGCCCTGCCCGCCCCGGGCCAGGCCCGCGACGACTGGCGCATCCTGGCCGATGTGGCGGCGCGCATGGGCTGGGGCGCGGCTTTCGCCTGGCAGGGCCCGGCCCAGGTCTTTGCCGAGCACGCGGCGCTTTCGGGCGTGGCGGGTGCGCTCGGCAGCGATTTCGACATCTCGGACCATGCCGGCATCACGCCCGACGGCTATGAGGCGATGCAGCCCTTCCTCTGGCCGCAATCGGCGCAAAAGCGCGGCGGGCGCTTCTTCGGCGACGGGCGCTTCCACCACCCGGACGGCCGGGCGCGCATGGTCGCCGTGACCCCCGCCCTGCCCGCCCCGGACCCGGGGCATCCCTTTCGCCTGAACACCGGCCGGGTGCGCGACCATTGGCACACCATGACCCGCAGCGGCCGCGCGCCGCGGCTGTCGCGCCACCTGGCCGAGCCCTTCCTCGAGCTGCACCCGCAGGATGCCGCCCGCCTGGGCCTGGAACCCGCCACCCTGGCCGAGATCGCCAATCCGCTGGGCCGCGCCATCCTGCGCGTGCTGGTGACCGACCGCGTGGCGCCCGGCCATCCCTTCGCGCCGATGCACTGGACCGGCGAGACCGCGCCCTCGGGGCGGATCGACGCGCTGGTGCCGGGGCTGGCCGATCCGGTCTCGGGCCAGCCGGCGCTGAAATCCGCCGCGGTCGCGATCCGGCCGTTCCCGGCGGCCTGGTACGGCTTCGCCGTCTCGATCCGCGCCATGGCGCCCGATTGGGACTATTGGGCCAGCGCCACCCTGCCCGGCGGCTTCCAGGCCGAGCTGGCCGGGACCGCGCCGCCCGAGGACTGGGCGCAAGCCGCGCAGCGCCTGTTCGGGCTGGACGACCCGCCGCAGATCCTGCGCGACGACAGGCGCGGCATCCTGCGGCTGGCCTTCGCGCGGCGCGGAAGGGTGCAGGCGGCGCTGTTCGTCGCGCCCGGCCCCGTCGCCCTGTCGCGCAGCCACCTGGCCGCGGCGCTCGGCAACCCCTGCGAGCCCGGCCTGCTGGCCGGCCGGCCCGGCGGCGACCGCCCCGACGGGGGCGCGGTGGTCTGCGCCTGCCTGGGCGTCGGCGTGAACACCATCCTCGAAGGCATCAGGGACGGCCTCGCCTCGGTCGAGGCCATCGGCGAGGCCCTGGGGGCCGGCACCAGTTGCGGCTCGTGCCGGCCCGAACTGCGGGCGCTGCTGGCGCGCCAGCCCGCCTGAAATCAGAACGGGCTGTCGGGGTAATAGAACTTCTCGGCGTTCTCGGGCGTGATCAGCTGGCTGCCGATGATGAACCGCCCCGTCATCGGCGCGTTCGAGACGAAATGCAGCGCCGTCATCTCGATGGCCGAGGAGATCAGCGCCGGCGGATAGGTCACGTTCACCGGCAGCTGCTTGTCGCCCTCCATGATGCGCTTGACGATCTCCTTCATGCCGGCGCCGCCGATCACCCACATCTGGTCCTGGCGGTTGGCGGCGGCAATGGCTTCCAGCACCCCGACCGCCATGTCGTCGTCCGCCGCCCAGACCGCGTCGATCTGCGGGTATTTCGCCAGATAGTCCTGCATGACGTTGAAGGCGTCGTCGCGGTTCCAGTTGCCGTGCTGCATGTCCAGGATCTCGATCTCGGACCCGTCCAGCGCCTTCTGGAAGGCCTCGACCCGCTCGTTGTCCAGCGTGGTCGGGATGCCGCGCAGCACGACGATCTTGGCGCCGGGCTTCAGGTTCGCCTTGAAATATTCGCCCGCGACCCGGCCGAAGGCGGTGTTGTCGCCGGCGACATACAGATCCTCGATCCCCTCCTGCGACAACCCGCGGTCCACCACGGTCACGAACTTGCCCGCGTCCTTCACCGCCTTGACCGGCGCGGTCAGCGGCTCGGATTCAAAGGGCAGCACGACCAGCGCGTCGATGTCGCGCGTGGCCATCATGTCCTCGATGTCATTGACCTGCTTGGCGCTGTCGCCCGAGGTGGACAGCACGAATTCCAGGTTCGGATAGGCCGCGCCCAGCCGCTTGATCGTGTCCTGCGCGTGCCAGTTCAGCCCGCCCATGAAGCCATGCGTGGCCGAAGGGATGGCGACGCCGATCACCGTCTTCTCGCCCTCCTGCGCCAGCGCCGCGCTGCCCCAGGTCATCGCCAGCAGCCCCGCCACGGCGGCGCCCTGCATCAGGCTTCTGCGTTTCATGTCTTTCTCCTCCCAGAGGTCACCGCTCGCCGGCGGCATGTTTTTCCCGCTGCAACACGACAGCAAGAACGATGATGACGCCCTGGATCGCCCCGTTCAGATAGGGGCTGACCAGATTCGCCAGATTCAGGATGTTGTCGATCAGCGACAGGATCAGCACGCCCATCACCGTGCCCCAGACCCGGCCGCGCCCGCCCTTCAGCGCCGTGCCGCCGATGATGACGGCGGCGATGGCCTCCAACTCCCACAACACGCCGGTCGAGCCCGAGGCCGAGCCCAGCCGCGGCACGTAAAGCACCACCGCCAGCCCGACCAGCAGGCCCAAGAGGACATAGGTCAAGAGCCGCACCCGGTTCACGTCGATGGCGGAATAGCGCGCCACCCGGTCGTTCGAGCCGATGGCCTCGACATGGCGGCCGAAACGGGAATGGCGCATCATCCATTCGCCCAGCAGGGCGACCAGGGCAAAGCAGATGATCGGCCAGGTGATCCAGCCGATGCCGCCGTAATAGACCGGGCGATACAGCGTCCGCAGCGCGTAATCCAGGGACAGCGTGCCGCCATCGGCCAGCCAGGTCACCAGGCTGCGAAAGATGCCCATGGTGCCCAGGGTGACGATGAAGGGCTCGATCCGCGCCTTGGTCACCAGCGCGCCGTTCAGGTATCCGGCAGCCAGCCCGCCCAGCACCGCCACCCCCATGCCGATCAGGATGGTGCCCCAATGCGTGCCCAAGTTTGGCACCAGCACGTTCATGGCGATGATGGTGATCCCGGCCAAGAAGGCCGCCATCGAGCCCACGGACAGGTCCAGCCCGCCCGCCGTGATCACGAAGGTCATGCCCACCGCGATCATGCCGATGAAGGCCGAGCGCGCCAGCACGTTGGTGATGTTCGCCGGCGCCAGGAAGGCGCTGTTCAGGCTGGCCCCCAGCACGACCAGCGCGATCAGCGCGATCAGCGGGCCCAGGGTGTGGAAGTCGATCTTTCTCATGCCGCCTCGCTCACGCCCATGGCCAGGCGCACGATATTGTCCTCGGTCAGGGCCGCGCCCTGCAATTCGCCGGCCAGCCGGCCCTCGCGCATGACCAGCACCCGGTCGGCCAGGCCGATCACCTCGGGCATCTCGCTGGAAATCACCATGACGCTCAGCCCCTGCCCCGCCAGCTGGCGGATGAAGGCATAGATCTGGCTTTTCGTGCCCACGTCGATGCCGCGCGTCGGCTCGTCGATGATCAGGATGCGCGGATCGGTCAGCATGGTCTTGGCCAGCAACAGCTTCTGCTGGTTCCCGCCCGACAGCTTGCCCGCCACCATGTCGCGGCGCGGGGCGCGGATGTCGAAATCCTGCGTGGCGCGGTCCAGCGCCGCCTCTTCGGCGGGGCGGTCGATGCGCCAGCGGCCGAAACGCTCCAGCGCCGCCAGCGTCAGGTTCTCGCGCAGGGGCTTTTCCAAAAGCAGCCCGGCCTCCTTGCGGTCCTCGGTCAGATAGGCCAGCCCGTTGGCAAAGCCGTCGCCGGCCGAGCGGATGCCGACCGGCCGCCCGTCGATGCGGATCTCGCCGCTGGCGGGACGCAGCCCGGCGATGCCCTCGGCCAGTTCGGTGCGGCCCGAGCCGACCAGCCCGGCCAGCCCCAGCACCTCGCCCCGGCGCAGGCTCAGGCTGACGTCATGCACCCGGCCCGGCACCGACAGGCCGCGGACCTCCAGCGCGATCTCGTCGCCGGGCCGGCCTTTCGGCGGATAGAAATCCTGCAACTCGCGCCCGACCATGGCCGTGGCCATGCCGTCCTGCGTCAGCTCGCCTCGCAGCGCCCGGCGCACGACGCGGCCGTCGCGCAGGACGGTGATGCGGTCGGCCAGATGCGCCACCTCGTCCAGCCGATGCGAGCAGTAAAGCACCGCCACGCCCTCGGCCCGCAGCCCCTCGATCTGCGCGTAAAGCGCGCCGACCTCGCGATGGGTCAGGACCGCGCTCGGCTCGTCCATGATCAGCACGCGGGCGTTTCGGGACAGCGCCTTGGCGATCTCGACCATCTGCCGGTCCGGCACCGACAGGTCGCCGACCAGCGCGTCGGGCGAAATCGGGCTGTCGAGGCGTTTCAGCAGCGCCGCCGTCGCCTGCCGCATGGCCGCGTGATCCAGCCGCCAGCCGCCCGGCTCGCGGCCCAGGAAGACATTGGCGGCCACCGTCAGGTCGCGGGCCAGGTTGAATTCCTGGTGGATGACCACGATGCCCTGCGCCTCGGCCTCGGGGCCGCTGGCAAAGCGCACCGGCCGGCCGTCCAGCAGCACCTGCCCCGAGGTCGGATCCAGAAACCCGCCCAGCAGCTTCATGATGGTGGACTTGCCGGCGCCGTTCTCGCCGATCAGGGCATGCACCTCGCCCGGTTCCAGCGCGATGTCGATGCCGTGCAGCACCGTGACCGGGCCGAAGCTCTTGCCGACATTCTCCAGCGCCAGCACGCTCATGGCGCCACCTCGACCCAGGCGCCACCCTGGGCGGCCGAGGCTTGGACGGCGGCGATGAACGCCATGCCGGACAGCCCGTCCGCCAGTCCCGGCACCCGGTCGGCCGGGCCGTCATCGCCCCGGATGATCCGCGCGATGTCGCTGTAAAGATTGGCGAACCCCTCCAGATAGCCCTCGGGGTGGCCCGGCGGCGTGCGCGAGGATGCGCCGCGGTCCTGCGCCCGGGTCAGGATGCGCGCCGGCCCGTCCTTGCGGGTCAGCAGCAGCCGCTCGCAATCCTGCAACCGCCATTCCAGCGCCGTCTCGCTGCCAAAGACCCGCAGCGCCAGCCCGTTCTCCTGCCCGACCGCGACCTGGCTGGCCCAGAGCCCGCCCTTGGCCCCCGAGGCATAGCGCAGCGCCACCCGCGCGTCGTCGTCGACCATGCGGCCCGGCACCATGCTGGACAGATCCGCCGAAACCTGCGCCGGCACCTCGCCGGTCACGAACGCCGCCAACTGCCAGGCATGGGTGCCGATGTCGCCCAGGGCGCCGGCGCCGGCGCGGGCCGGATCGGTGCGCCATTCCGCCTGCTTGCCCTGCGCCGCATCGGCCAGCCAGCCTTGCAGATAGTCCGCCTGCACCAGCCGCAACTGCCCCAGCGCGCCCTCGGCCACCAGCGCCCGCGCCTCGCGCACCATCGGCAGTGCGCAGTAGTTATGCGTCAGGAAGAACCGCGCCCGGCTGGCCCGCGCGGCCGCGGCGATCGCTGCCGCCTGCGCGGGCGTCGCCGCCAGCGGCTTGTCGCAGATGACATGGATGCCGGCCTCCAGAAAGGCCACGGCGGGGGCGGCGTGCATGTGGTTCGGAGTGACGATGGCCACCGCCTCGATCCCGTCCGGCCGCGCCGCCTCGGCCCGCGCCATCTCGGCGAAATCGGCATAGCTGCGGATGCCCAGTTCATCCGCGCTGGCCTGCGCCCGGCCGGGGTCCGAGGACAGCGCCCCGGCGACCAGCTCGAACTGCCCGTCCATCCGCGCGGCGATGCGGTGGATGCTGCCGATGAAGGCCCCCTGCCCGCCGCCGACCATGCCCAGCCGGATCCGTGTCATAGCCCCAGCGCCCTGTCGATGGCGGCGCGATCCACCGCGCTGGCCGCGAAATCGTCGAAGGCATGCGGCGTCACCCGGATGATGTGGTCGCGCACGAAGCGCGCGCCTTCGCGGGCGCCGTCCTCGGGGTGCTTCAGCGCGCATTCCCATTCCACTACCGCCCAGCCGTCGAAGCCGTATTGCGTCAGCTTCGAGAACACGCCCTTGAAATCCACCTGCCCGTCGCCCGGGCTGCGGAAGCGCCCGGCGCGCTGCGCCCAGGGCTGGAACCCGCCATAGACGCCCTGCCGCCCGGTCGGGTTGAACTCGGCGTCCTTGACGTGGAACATGCGGATGCGGTCGTGATAGATGTCGATATGCTGAAGGTAATCAAGCTGTTGCAACACGTAATGCGACGGGTCGTAGAGCAGGTTCGCGCGCGGGTGCTGGCCCAGGCGGTCCAGGAACATCTCGAAGCTCACGCCGTCATGCAGATCCTCGCCCGGGTGGATCTCATAGCAGATGTCGATGCCCTCATCCTCGGCCAGGTCCAGCAGCGGGCGCCAGCGCGCCGCCAGCGTGTCGAAGGCCGCCTCGACCAGCCCCGGCGCGCGCTGCGGCCAGGGATAGAGATAGGGCCAGGCCAGCGCGCCCGAGAACACCGCCATGCGGTCGAGACCCAGCAGCCGGCTGACCCGGATGGCGCGGGCGACCCGCGCCACCGCCCATTCCTGCCGCGCCCGGGGCTTGCCGCGCAGCGCCGGCGGCGCGAAGGCATCGAAGCCCGCGTCATAGGCCGGATGCACCGCGACCAGCTGGCCCTCCAGATGCGCCGAAAGCTCGGTCACCGCGACGCCGTTCTGCGCGGCGATGCCCAGGAATTCGTCACGATAGCCCTGCGATTCGGCGGCGCGGTCTAGGTCCAGAATGCGGGCATCACCCACCGGCACCTGCACGCCGGCATAGCCCAGTTCGGCCGCCCAGCGGGTGATGCCGTCCCAGCTGTCGAAGGGCGCGGCATCGCCGATGAACTGCGCCAGGAACAGTGCCGGCCCCTTGATGGTCTGCATGATCGCCCCTCTCTCCCGTCCTGCAGGCTGCACCGGTCTGCAATCGATTGCAAACATTTTCTTGCGGCGGCTTGGGCAAGCGCCTAGCCTGACGCGATGGACAATCACGCGGGGCCGCAGGGCCGGGTCAGGCTGTCGGATGTGGCGCGGATGGCGGGGGTTTCGACCGCGACCGTCAGCCGGGTGCTGTCCCATCCCGACATGGTCGCCGAAGCCACCCGGCTGGCCGTGGCGCAGGCGCTGGACCGCAGCGGCTACCGGATGAACCACGCCGCCCGCAACCTGCGCAAGGGCCGCACCGGCTGCGTGGTGGCGCTGGTGCCGAACCTCGGCAACCCGTTTTTCGCCAAGATCCTCGTCGGCATGGGGCGCGAGCTGGCGGCGGCGGGCTATGACCTCCTGGTCGCGGACACCCAGGACCAGGGCAGCCTGCCTGCGACGCTGCGGCGCTTTCTCGACCCGTCGCGCGCCGATGGCATCATCCTGCTGGACGGGCGCGCCTCGGCCGCGCAGCTGGCGCCGGGCCCGGACCGGCCGCCGGTGGTGCTGGCCTGCGAATGGATCGAGGACGCCGCCCTGCCCCGCGTGGTGCTGGACAACCAGCGCGGCGCGGCGCTGGCGGTGACGCATCTGCGCGCGCTGGGGCATCGCCATATCGGCGTGATCGGCGGGCCGCCGGCGAATGTGCTGCACCAGGCCCGGCTTGCCGGCACGCGAGACGCGGCGCAGGACCTGCGGCTGACGCTGTTTCCGGGCGATTTCTCGCTGCAGGCCGGGCAGGCGGCGGCGCGGCACTGGCTGGCGCTCGCGCCGGCCGAGCGTCCCGGCGCCGTCTTCGCCTTTTCGGACGAGATGGCCTGCGCCTTCATCGCCGACCTCGGCCGCGCCGGGCAGCGGGTGCCGCGGGACGTGTCGGTGGTCGGCTTCGACGATATCGAGCTGGCCTCGCATCTGCTGCCGGCGCTGACCACGATCCGCCAGCCCAAGCGCGACCTCGGCCGCAAGGCCGCGCAGGTGGTGCTGGCCGCCATCGCCGGCCATGAGGTCGCCGCCGTCACCCGGCTGGAACCGCAGCTGATGCTGCGCGAGACGACGGCACCGCCGGGCTGACGGGTCCATCGCCGGCACGCGGCGCGGCCATCGCCACGGTGCGTCCCCGATCCGGCGCCGCGCCGGTCGCAAGCGTGTCGCGTAGCGTTGCCTGGTCTGTTAGTAAAGCATTGAATGAAAATGAAAACTTTTAGAGCAACTGGCGGGGACTGAAACCTGCGTATAGGGCGATGGTGTCCCAATGGCAGCGGGCGAAATCGCCGGGCTTGCGCTTGGGTTGCGACGCGACAGCGGCATGGTCAGAGAAATGGGAAACGCACCCTGCGCCGCGTGCCAGCGCGAATCGTAGGCAAGGCTTGCGGCCGCCCGTCCACCGCCGCGCCGCAGCCGGACCAGCACGAGCGATTTCCAATAGGGTGAAAACCAAGCTCGCGCCCGGCGCCGGAAGGCGCGATTTCCGATCCGCTGGAAAGCGCGGACATATCGCTGAGCGTATAAGAAAGCTTGCGAGTCGCGTGGACTTGCGAGATGTTCACGAAAAACGCCATTCAAACGATAAAAAGCGTGAACACGCGGAGCGGGCAGATGACAGACCTTTTTGCCGAGGACCTGAACGCGGTCATCAGGCAACATTCCGAGGCGCTGGCCAAGCAGCTTCACGCCCAACGGGAATCGCTGTTTCCGCCTGATGCCACTAAGCAGATGCGTAAGTTCACCTCGGGCGAGGCGGCCGCGCTGTTGGGGGTGAACGACAGCTACCTGCGCAAGCTGCATCTGGATGGCAAGGGCCCCTCGCCCGAAACCACGGCCGGCAACCGCCGGCTCTATTCGGTGCAGGATCTGCACGACCTGCGGCAACTGCTTGAAAAGACCGCCCGAAAGCCCGGAGATTATCTGCCCGGCCGGCGCGAAGGCGACCATCTGCAAATCATCGGCGTGATGAACTTCAAGGGCGGATCCGGCAAGACCACGACCGCGGCGCATCTGGCGCAGCGGCTAGCGCTGACCGGCTATCGCGTGCTGGCCATCGACCTGGACCCGCAGGCCTCGATGACGGCACTGCACGGGGTGCAGCCCGAATTCGACCTGCCCGACGGGGGCACGCTTTACGACGCGATCCGCTATGACGATCCGGCGCCGATCCAGGCGGTGATCCGCAAGACCTATATCCCCGGCCTGGACCTGATTCCCGGCAATCTCGAACTGATGGAGTTCGAGCATGAAACGCCCCGTGCCCTGGCCCAAGGCAATGCCGGGCTGTTCTTTTTCCGAGTGCGCGAGGCGCTGGCGCAGGTCGATGCCGATTACGACGTGGTGGTCATCGACTGTCCGCCGCAACTGGGTTTTCTGACCATGTCGGCGCTGTCGGCCGCGACCGGCGTGCTGGTCACCATCCACCCCGAGATGCTGGACGTGATGTCGATGAGCCAGTTCCTGCGCATGACCGCCGACCTGATGGACGTGATCGCCGACAGCGGCGCCGACATGTCGCATGACTGGATGCGCTACCTGCTGACCCGCTATGAGCCCTCGGACGCGCCGCAGAACCGCATCGTGGCCTTTTTGCGCACGATGTATGGCGACAACGTGCTGAACGCGCCGATGCTGAAATCCACCGCGATTTCCGATGCCGGCCTGACCAAGCAGACGCTTTACGAAGTGGACCGCAGCGCCTTTACCCGCTCGACCTATGACCGCGCGGTGGAAAGCCTGAATGCGGTGAACGATGAGATTGCAGCCTTGATCCAAAAGACCTGGAGGCGCGGATGAGCGAAGGCAAGAAACGCCGCATGTCGATGCTGGACAACATGACCGGCGCCGCACCGGCAGCACCGATGATGGCGAACCGGGCATTGCGCTCGGCGCGCGATGCGGTCGATACGCACCGGATCTGGGACCTGGACCCCGAGTCGATCACCGATGAGCGCAGCGCCGACCGGCTGGATCCGGCGGATGTGGCCGATTTGCGCGCCTCGATCGAGGCGGTGGGCCAGACCGTGCCGATCCTCGTGCGCCGCGACCCGGCGCGTCCGGATCATTACCTGCTGGTCTATGGCCGCCGGCGGCTTGAGGCGGTGCGCGGATCAAGCCAGGTGGGCAAGGTGCGCGCCATGATCGCCGCTCTCGACGATCACGCGGCCGTCGTGGCCCAAGCCTCTGAAAACACGGGCCGCCGCGACCTGAGCTTCATCGAGAAGGCGCTGTTTGCCCAGGAGTTGACGGAAAGCGGCTTCGGCAATCAGACCGAGGTCGCCGAGGTGCTGAACATGACGAAATCCGCCGTTTCCATGGCGCTTTCCGTGGCGCGGGCGGTAGGGCGCGAGCTCGCCTCGGCTATCGGCCCGGCACATGGCGTCGGTCGGCCGCGTTGGGAGGCGATGGTCAAGGACCTGCAAGCCGCCGCCCTGCCCGTCCCGGAGCTGGCGGAGCTGGCGCAGCGCGCCCGCAGCCAAGCGCGGCCGGACGCTGCCGACCCCTCGGTTGCTGCGTTCGATGCGGTAAGCCTTCGTTTACGAAAGGCCGTGACGCCGCCCGGTCCACGACGCGAGACGCGCCGGCTGGCGCTGGACAAGGACAGCGCCGCGAGGCTGACCCGAACCCGGGACGGTTTGCGGCTGGAGGTGCAGACCAAGGATCAGGATTGGGCGGAATGGCTTCTGGACCATGCCGGCACCGCCCTTGAAGAGCTTCACGCCCGCTACAAGAGGCGTTGAGGAGAGCAGTCGGAAACCATACAGGGGGCACGGACAAGCTAAAGAAGGTTCCGTGGAGCATGTACCCCACGAGACCCCTTCGATCTTAGCACGTCCAGGGTGGTCAATCGGTGTGGCACCGCAAGGCCATCCCGTCGATAAATGGGACGTCTTGCGCGATCTGGCATCGCAAGGACCCGTTTCTCGCTGTCGGGCTTCTGATCGATCGGCATCAAGCGCATGAGCCGCAGGATGCGCTTCTGGTTCACGCCGTGGCCCTCATTTTGCAGATGCCACGTCATCGCCGGACGCCGTAGAAGGGCGTGTCCAGGAACTGCCGATCGATCAGCTGCATCAGACTCCGGTTCATCTCCGTCTCACCCGATGGCTCGTCATAGAACGACGAGCGCGAGACCGACAGAGGCGGCACTGTGCGCCGGTCGACAGCGCGGGATGGTCCGGCCCAATCAACCTGCGCCCCGCTTGCCGGTCCACGGCTTGAGCTTTCGTGACAAAAAATCGTTGGCCACAGCCAGTTCCCCGATCTTGGCATGCAGCGAGCGGACCGTTTCCTCGTCCGCCTCAGCAGGCTTTCGGCTGCCCCGCTCGAAAATACCCGCAGCGCCATCCAGTAGCGATTTCTTCCACTCGTCCTTGGAGACCAAGAAACGTCAGACCGTAGCTTCCGTCACTGTCCGATGTCCGGGGAGTAGCTCACATCGTGCTGGCTGCGGCTGTGGATAACCTACCGCGCTTTGCATCTTTCGCCGAGGATTCGAGCAGCAATGACAACCGGAATGAGCAGCACCAATACAATACACAAAAAAATCCTGATTCTGACAGCAGTGTCGAAACCGTGACAGACGGCCCCTGGCCGAGGTGATCGACACGTGCGATGGACTGCAAGGCCTTCCTGTAGAGCCAATCAGTGACGGGACGGCGCTGGTAAGCGCTGAGAGGTTGCGTCCGATGATCGGAATTTGCGATGCTGTCTGGCACCAGACGTTAAGGCATATGGACATGATCGCAGCAGCCGATGCTGCAACGGTTGACCAGATTCGCACGCCCGCGGCCTATCTGGGGATCTTTCAGTGAATGCCGCCAGGGGCGAATTCTCGGCGGTTAAAATGATCCGCAATATTTCCCTGCAAAGTTCACAGCTGTGAACAGTCTGCCTGCTGGTCAAAGAATATTCCATGCGCGAACCCTGGGGAAAGCCCGACCTGCCGACGGGTGGTAGCCACCACCTGATTTATCACAGCGCGGATGTCGCCGCTGTGGTACACGAGCTGCTGCTGTTGCCAAGCTTTCGATCCCGCCTGGAAGCAGCCGCCGGGGTGCGCGTAGACGATGACGGCATCGCCTGCCTGGCCGCGCTGGCCTTCCTGCATGATGTCGGCAAGCTGGCCCCGCCTTTCAGGCCAAGGGCTGGCCGGCCGGCCATGGCATCCCGCCGCGCGATCACCTGCGCTGCGGATGGCGCTGGTTGAGCGGGAGGAGCCCGACAATGGCCTGGATGGCAACGCCGTGCATATCGTCCGCTGGCCGGGGATCCAGGAATGGTTCAAGGTGCTGTTCGCTCATCACGGGCAGCCCATCGCTGAACCGCCCGAAAGCTGGGCGACGGCGGCGTTCAACGATCCCATCGATTACAGCTGGAAAGCGTCCGAGCCCCAGATGGGACGGGCGATGTCGGCCTGGTTTCCCGAGAGTGCCGCGGCCGCTCCACTCGAGCCGGTTCCGCGGCTGGCCCATCATTCTGCGGGCTTGCTGGCGCTGGCCTACTGGATCGGCTCGGATCGCGGCATATTGGCTTCGTGCCGGATTACGACCGAGGCTATTATGCCAGGGTGCGCGCTGGCCCGCGCCTGGCTGCGGACGATCCAACTTGATACGACCTTGGCCAGCCTGCGTGGCGGCGCGGATTGGAAGCTGCTGTCCGACCATCGCCAACCGCGCCCGGCCAGCAGAAGCTGGCAGAAATGCCGCTGGACTAAACCCTGGTCATCCTCGAGGCCGAGACCGGCTCGGGCAAGACCGAGGCGGCATTGTGGCGCTTTGCCATGCTGTATCAGGCCGGGGCGGTGGACAGCCTTTACGTCGCCGTCCCGACCAGGGCCGCCGCACGGCAGTGGCAAGGCAGGGTGAATCAGGCGCTGAAGCGGATGTTCGCCGAACCTACGCCCGAGGCGGTGCTGGCCATCCCCGGCCAGATGCTGGCGGGCGAGGCGCGCGACATCCGGCTGCCCGACTTCAGGACGCGCTGGGACGATGGCGAAAACCGGCGCGGTGGGCGGCGGAACATGCAACGCGCTTCCTTGCGGCCCAGATCGCCGTCGGCGCCGTGGACCAGGCGATGATGGCCGGCCTGCAGGTCAAGCATGCGCATATGCGCGGCGCTGGCCCGGTCGCTGCTGGTCATCGACGAGGTGCATGCCTCGGACAGCTGGATGACCCGGATCCAGAAAAGAATGGTGGATGCGCAATGCGCGCTTGGCGGGCACACCTTGCTGATGTCTGCTACGCTGGGTGCGTCCGCAAGGGCAGGCTGGCGCGGGGGTGCCTTGCCCAGCTTCGACCAGGCGCGGCGCGAGCCTTATCCTGCTGTCTGGACGCGCCGTGATTGCCACCCGGTTACTGCGGATCCGCGCCTGAAAACTGTTGCGTTGCAGGCGCTTGACCGCTGGAGTCGGGCAGACGCGGCCGAACTGGCGCTGGCTGCGGCGGGCAGGGCGCCCGCGCGCTTGTGATCCGCAACACCGTCGATCACGCCCGGGAAACCTGGCGCGCCTGCGTTGATGCATCGCCGGAACTGGTGCTGGCGCTGAACGGCATCCCGGACATGAACCGCGCGCTGGTCGAGGCTGCCACCCATCCCGCGCAGCTTGAGGCGATTGCGCGGCAAACCGCTGGGAAAGCTATCTGCGCCGCATGACCGGCAGCGCCCTGGCCCAGACAGGGCGCCGAACTGGTCATCCTGGACCGGGCGCGGCCTTTTCCCGACAGCTTTCCGTCGGATGAGGCGGTGCGCATCCGGAGGGGCGAGGAAGGCGTGATCCTGACCTTGCCGGACGGAACCATCGGCCCGTTTGGGCGCCCATCGCCCGGCTGGCCTTGCCGGTGCATTGGTTGCGCGGCATGACCGGCGAGGGCAAGGTCACGGTGGACCCCGGCGCGGTCCTGACAGTCTGCACAGAGGAACAGCGCTTCTCCTATGGACCGGATGGGGTGTCGCGCGAAGAAATCGATTGACCGGATCAACGCAAGGAAAAACTGATGGAGGTATTTCGGGAGCGAGTATCAATGCTATCGGTTTCAGTGCGTTCCGAGCATTCTCGGAATAGTCCCAGTTTGCTCTTCTCCGGGGCAATTTCCCCGATCACTCGGGGCTTGCGATGAAACACGACCTGCTGCACGATCCGCTTATCGAAACGATGCGGGCATGTTCAGCCTGCCGGGGCTGCTTGCCGCGATGGCAGCGGGCAGGGTGAGCCGTTTCCGGCGCTGCGGCCGCATCAGCGCCCGGCCTGGCCCATGTTCCTGATGCAGCTTGGCGTCATGGCGCTGGACAGGGCGGGGCTGGCCTCGATCCCCGAGGACGAGGCCGTCTGGTGCGCGGCTTTGCGCCATCTGACGCGGGATTTTCCCGATGATGCGCCTGCATCTGGTCGTCGATACGCCGCGCAACCGGGCTTCATGTAGCCTTCTGGCCCCGGCGTCTGAAATGGACCGAGGTTCCGACGCCCGATGCGCTGACATGGTCATCACCTCGCTCAGTCATGACCTCAAAAGCGAAGTTGCGCAGAATGCCGTGCCCCAGGACTGGATCTTTGCGCTGGTCAGCCTTCAAACGATGGAGGGGTTAGGCGGCGCGGGGCATTATGGCGTGGCGCGGATGAACGGTGGATCGTCCTCGCGCGCCATGCTGGCCCTGGCGCCGGCGGGGCAGGGCAGGCGGGTCGGAAAAACCTGCATTGCTGCGGTGTCTGCCTTGGCTCGAAGGCCGGGCGCTGACGCTGGATCAGCTGCACCCTCTGGCCCTTGAGATCTGCCGGCGCGTGCGGTTGCAGAACGGGTTGCGCGCGCTTCGCGCCACATCCGCCCGGGTCGAGGCCAAGGCGTCCAAGGGCATGACCGGCGACCCCTGGGCGCCGGTCCGTGTCGCTGAGACCAAGGCGCTGACGCTGGGCGTGCAGGACTGAGCCTACAAGCTGATTTGCGAACTCTATTTCAGCGGCACCTGGGCTCGTCCCCCTGCTGGCCGAGCCGGGTCCGGACGAAGGGGCGGCCGACATGCTGCTGATCGCCGAGGCCTTTGCCCGCGGCAATTCCAAGACGGACGGCTTCAAGTCGCGGGTCATCCCGGTGCCCAGGCGGTCAGAAAGACCATGCTGGGCAGCGAGGCGGTCGAACTGGCCGAAGCCCAGATTGAGTTGGTGAAGCAGGTAGACAGCGCCCTGCGCGAGGCGCTGGCGCTGATCAGCGCCCAAGGCGAGCGGGATAAGGTCGGCAAGGCGGATTACGCCCGGACAACTCCCGCCCGCGATGCGCTGCAAGCGCGCGCCGATGCGCCGTTCTTTCCTGCGCTCTGGGGCAAGCTGGCGGCGGGCTGGGCAGCCGGAATGTCGTCCACGCCCGGCTGATGCGCGACTTGGCCTCGGCGGCGCGGGGCGTGTTCGAACGTGCCGCGCCGGGCATCCCCTGCGCCTCGATCATGCGGCCGCGGGCCGTGGCACGGGGCAGGGCGGCGCTGAACCGGGCATCGCCGCGATCTTCAAGGAAGCCGACATGACAGAGATCGAACATGCCTGAGCCCAGCGACTCCGTGGACACCTGCGCCTGCGTCATCGCCGCCGCCCTTGCTGTTGCTGACAGCGGCGACCGGGCCGCAGCCCGCCGCATGGGCCCCGAGGGCAGCGCATTCTCCTGGCGATGGTTGCCCGCCACGGCATCACCCGCGGCGAAGAGGACAAATGGCGCCGCATCACCAAGCTGTTGGCGCTGCTGACCCCCCGCCAGCGCGACCGGGGCCCGGCGCCGGGCCGGGCGGAAATTCGGCGCCGTGCTGGCCGATGGCGGCGCGGAAACGGCGCGGCTGGACAAGCCCGCCCTGTCGGAACAGCGCCTGGCCCGGCTGCTGGCCGCGCGCGGCCCGGCGCGGCTGGACGCCATCGAGCGCGCCATCCACGCCTTGGCCCGCCAGCAACCCTGCATCCGTGCGCCCAGCCTGGCCTGGGCCGTCCTACGCGAGGACGGCCGCGACATTGCGCGCGACTATTACGCCCGGCTTGACCGCCGATCCGAACAAAAGCCCGAGGATACCGATGACTGACCCCCGTTTCCTGCAGATCCATTTCATGGCCCTATACTGCCGCGCTGCTGAACCGCGACGATGCCGGGCTGGCCAAACGCCTGCCCTATGGCGGGGCATCTGCGCACCCGCATCAGCTCGCAATGCCTCAAGCGGCATTGGCGGCTGGCGGACGATCCGCATGCGCTCGACCGGATCGACGGCGCGGATGCGGCCTGCCGTTCGCGCGAGATCATCGAGCGCAAGGCGCCTGGCGAGGGCGTGCCGGTGACACGATCACGGAAATCCGCGAGGTGTTGCTGAAGGCGGTCTATGGCGACAGGGCACCGACAAGAAATCCCGCCAGACGCTGCTGCTGGCGAAGTCGAGGTGGCCTATCTGACGCAGGCCGCGCAGGCGAACGGCGATCCGAAACAGGCAAGGAGGTTGCCGCCGAGTGGTTCAAGACCTACAAGGCCAATCTCAAGGCCATGGGCGAGGGGGCGAAGCTGCCCGGCGGTCTGGTGGGCGCGCTGGTCGGGCGCATGGTCACCTCCGACCCGCGCGCCAATATCGAGGCGGCGGTGCATGTCGCCCATGCCTTTACCGTCCATGCGGAAGAGACGGAAAGCGACTATTTCATCGCCGCCGACGATCTGGCGCGTGACGAGGAAACCGGCGCCGACACCATCCAGGAAACCGAACTGATCTCGGGCCTGTTCTGTGGTTACGTCGTCGTGGACCTGCCGGCGCTGATCGACAACCTGGGTGGCGACCGGCGCCTGGCGGGCGAGGTGCTGCACAACCTGGTCTATCTGGTGGCCGAGATCTCGCCGGGCGCGAAGCTGGGCTCGACCGCACCCTACAGCCAGGCGTCGTTCCCGCTGCTCGAGGCAGGTGACCGCCAGCCGCGGTCGCTGGCCGAGGCGTTCCGCGACCCGGTCCGCCCGACACCGCGCAGGCGGTCGCGGCGCTGAGCGATCACCTTGCCGCGCTGGACGCTGCCTATGCCACCGGAGAGCAGCGCCGCGTGATGACGCTGGTGAACCGCGACCTGTCTGGCGCCGCACGCGGCACGCTGGCCGAGTTGGCGCAGTTCGCCGGCGGGCTGCCCACCGCGGTTCCGATGCCGGCATGACGCACCGCTGGCTGCACTTGCGCCTGGCTTCGCCGCTGATGGCCTTCGGTGGCGTGACCATCGACCATGTCGGCATCATGCGCGAGTTTCCCTCGGCCTCGGCGCTGACGGGGCTCTTTGGCAATGCGCTCGGCTGGCAGCGTCACCAGGGCGCCGAGCATCAGGCCCTGCAGGACCGGCTGGTCTTTCCCGCGCTGTCGCGGGGGCGATTTCCTGGATCATCACCGACAACCAGAATGCGCGCCCTTATGAGGGTGAACCAGCGTGGACGACATCTGGAGAGCCCGAGTGCAGAAACAAGGGGAGCCGCTATTCGAACCCCGCTGTCAAAACCCAGATTGGCAACGAAACCGGCAGAAAGTGGATAACGCACCACCGCCGGCGCGACTATCTGGCCGATCACGAAACCCGCGTCGTGCTGCGGCTGGCAGCGGGACAGGGGCTTTCGCTCGATGAGCTGGCGCAGGCGCTGGACCGCCCGGCGCGACCGCTGTTCATCGGGCGCAAGCCCTGCATGCCCTCGGCCCGGCTGGTCCAGGCTGGACCACGGCCGACAGCGCCCACCAGCCCCTGCAATCGCTGAACCTGGCCGGCCGCGCCCTGTGGCTGGACGAGGGGCAGGCCCATCCGCGCGCCCTGCGTCTGGACATTCCCGACACCCGCAACTGGGTCTCGGGCCTGCATGGCGGCACGCGCATCGTCTGGCAGGGAGATCTGGCATGAGCCTGCACCTGGTCGAAATGCCGCTGCCGACGCTGAACCGCTGGGCCGGGCCGCGCGCGCGCGGCGCCTTTGACGAAGGGCTGGCGCTGCATCACCTGCTGGCCGAGGTGTTCGGCGCCGCCGCGCTGCAACCCTTCCGCCTGCTGGTGGCGCCGCGCGTCCAGACGGGCACGCTTTATGCCTATGCCGCTCGCCCGGCCGAGGCGCTGCACCCAGCGCGGCGCCAGCATGATGTTCTGGCCGACGGTCAGGTGCGGGAACAGGTTGTAGCTCTGGAAGACGATGCCCACGTCCAGGTGCAGGGCGCGCAGCTGGGACCGGGTGACGTCGTGGTGCAGGTGGTGATTGCAGACGGTGATCTCGCCGCTGTTGATCTTTTCCAGCCCGTTGATGCAGCGCAGCGCCGTGCTTTTCCCCGATCCGCTGCGGCCGATGATGGCGACCGCGCTGCCCGGAGCGACGTCGAAGCCGGCCCGGTCGGCGCGCCGGCCTTCAGCACCCGCGCATCATGCGCGCGCGCCCCATTGGCCGCGCGTTTCGCGAAAGATCAAAAATTGCGCAGCCTACCTTGAAATCAGGCAATTCCGGCCGCGGACCCGGCGCGCGCCGTCGCCCCTGCCGCGCCGCCGATTGACCCCCGGCGGTATTCCGGTCCTGGTCGGGGCAGGCAAATTCGGGACCGGCTCATGGCATGCGACCAGCCCAATCCTGTCCAGGCGCTTCCGCGCAGTTTCGGGGCAGTTCATCTTGCGCGGGCCGGGGGCCGGCTGCTGCGGCTGCATCAGCAGGGCTGCATGAAGATCCTGCTGCCGCGCGGCCGCGCCGAGGCGGTGGTGGTGAACACCGCGGGCGGCATCACCGGCGGCGACCGCCTGGCGGTCCGGATCGAGGCGGGCCGCGACGAGGCGCTGACCGTGACCACGCAGGCCGCCGAGCGGGTCTATCGCAGCGCGGGCGGGACAGGGCAGGTCGACAACGAGCTGACGCTGGCACAGGGCGCGCGGCTTGACTGGCTGCCGCAGGAAACCATCCTTTACGAAGGCTCGTCCCTGGCGCGGCGGCTCAGCGTGCGGATGGCGGCGGGCGCCACGCTGCTGGCGCTGGAAAGCCTGGTCTTCGGGCGCGCGGCGCATGGAGAGACGCTGCGCCATGTCAGCCTGCGCGACCAGTGGCGGATCTGGCGCGACCAGCGCCTGATCCATGCCGAGGCGGTGCGGCTGGACGCGATGCCCGCCAGCGACGCGACCCTGGCCGGGATCGGCGCCAGCGCGACGCTGGTCGTGGTCGCCGCGGCGGCCGAGGATGCCTGCGAGACGGCCCGCGCCCTGGTGCCCGAGGGCGCCGTGGCCGGCGTCACGGCGCTGCCGGGGATGCTGGTCGCGCGCTTCCTGGCGCCCAGCTCGCAGGCGCTGCGGGCGGCGCTGATCCCGATGATCCGGCATTTCCGCGCGGGACCGCCGCCGCGCGTCTGGCAACTCTGAGGCTCTGATGAACCTGACCCCCCGCGAAAAGGACAAGCTGCTGGTCGCCATGGCCGCGATCGTCGCGCGCAATCGCAAGGCGCGCGGCCTCAGGCTGAACCATCCCGAGGCCGTCGCCCTGATCACCGACGCCGTGGTCGAGGGCGCGCGCGACGGGCGCAGCGTGGCCGAGCTGATGTCGCACGGCGCCGAGATCCTGCGCGCGGAGGATTGCATGGAGGGCGTGCCCGCCATGATCCCCGAAATCCAGGTCGAGGCGACATTCCCCGACGGCACCAAGCTGGTGACCGTCCACCACCCCATTCGCTGAGGAAAGCCATGCCCATGCGGAAAACCCTTGCCGTCCTTTTGCCGCTGGCGCTGCCCGGCGCGGCCCTTGCCCATCCCGGCCATGTGACCGGGGCGCCCTTCGCGGCGGGCTTTGCCCACCCTTTGGGCGGCAGCGATCACCTGCTGGCGATGGTGGCGATCGGCCTGTGGGCGGCAAGCCTGGGCGGGCGGGCGGTCTGGGCGCTGCCGCTGGCCTTCGTCTCGGCGATGATCGCGGGCGGCGCGCTGGGTGCGGCGCATCTGGCGCTGCCGCTGGTCGAGCCGATGATCCTGGCCTCGAGCATCCTTCTCGGGGCCGTCGTCGCCCTGGCGCTGCGGCCGCCGGTGCATCTGGTGCTGCCCGTGGTGGCGGTCTTCGGGGTGATGCACGGCTATGCCCATGGCGCCGAGGGGCCGGGCCACGGGTTTGCGGCCTATGTGGCGGGCTTCGCGCTCGCCACCGGCGCGCTGCACCTGGCCGGCATCGCACTGGGACGGCTGGCGCTGGTGCGCTGGCTGGGGGCCGCGACCGCCGCGGCGGGGCTCGTGGTCGCGGCGGTGCAGGGATGACGCGCGCTTCCCTGATCCCCGGCGAGATCATCGCCGCCGCGGGCGAGATCGTGCTGAACGCGGGCCGCAGCGCCGTCACCCTAACCGTCGCCAATACCGGCGACCGCCCGGTGCAGGTCGGCAGTCATTACCACTTTGCCGAGACCAACCCGGCGCTGGATTTCGACCGCGCGGCGGCCCGCGGCATGCGGCTCGACATTGCCTCGGGCACGGCGATCCGCTTCGAGCCGGGCCAGACCCGCGACGTGGCCCTGATCCCGTTCTCCGGGGCGCGCCGGGTCTACGGTTTCCGCGCCGGCGTGATGGGAGAGCTCTGATGCCCGCAACCCTGTCCCGCGCCGACTATGCCGCGATCTATGGCCCGACCACCGGCGACCGGGTGCGGCTGGCCGATACCGACCTGATCATCGAGGTCGAACGCGATCTGACCACCTATGGCGAAGAGGTGAAGTTCGGCGGCGGCAAGGTCATCCGCGACGGCATGGGCCAGTCGCAGAAAAGCCGGGCCGAGGGCGCGATGGACACGGTCATCACCAATGCGCTGATCGTCGATGCCTCGGGCATCTACAAGGCGGATGTGGGGCTGAAGGGCGGCCGCATCGCCGTGATCGGCAAGGCGGGAAACCCCGACATCCAGCCCGGCGTCGACGTGCTGATCGGCCCCGGCACCGAGATCATCGCGGGCGAGGGCCGCATCCTGACCGCGGGCGCCATGGACGCGCATATCCATTTCATCTGCCCGCAGCAGATCGACGACGCGCTGCATTCGGGCATCACCACCATGCTGGGCGGCGGCACCGGCCCGGCGCATGGCACGCTGGCCACGACCTGCACCCCCGGCCCCTGGCATATCGGCCGCATGATGCAGGCCGCCGATGCCTTGCCGATGAACCTGGCCTTTGCCGGCAAGGGCAATGCCGCGCAGCCCGCCGCGCTGGAGGAACAGGTCCGCGCCGGGGCCTGCGCGCTGAAGCTGCACGAGGACTGGGGCACCACGCCCGCCGCCATCGACTGCTGCCTGTCGGTCGCCGACCGCATGGACGTGCAGGTGATGATCCATACCGATACGCTGAACGAATCCGGCTTTGTCGAGGACACCATCGCCGCCATCGCCGGCCGCACCATCCACGCCTTTCACACCGAAGGGGCGGGCGGCGGCCATGCGCCCGACATCATCCGGGTCGCGGGGCTGGCGAATGTCATCCCCTCCTCGACCAACCCGACGCGGCCCTTCACCGTCAACACGATGGAGGAACATCTGGACATGCTGATGGTCTGCCATCACCTGGACCGTTCCATCCCCGAGGACATCGCCTTTGCCGAATCGCGCATCCGGCGCGAGACCATCGCGGCCGAGGACATCCTGCACGACCTGGGCGCAATGTCGATCATCTCCTCCGACAGCCAGGCCATGGGCCGGGTGGGCGAGGTGCTGATCCGGACCTGGCAGACCGCCCACAAGATGCGCCGGCAAAGGGGCAAGCTGGGCGAGGGCCCCGCCGACAATTTCCGCGTCCGCCGCTATATCGCGAAATACACCATCAACCCGGCCGTGGCGCATGGGCTGAGCCACGAGATCGGCTCGGTCACGCCCGGCAAGCGGGCCGACCTGGTGCTGTGGAACCCGGCGTTCTTCGGGGTGAAGCCAGAGATGGTGCTGCTGGGCGGCAGCATCGCCATGGCGCAGATGGGCGATCCCAACGCCTCGATCCCGACGCCGCAGCCGGTGCATTCGCGGCCGATGTTCGGGGCATTCGGCCGCTCGGTCGAACGCAGCGCGGCGATCTTTGTCAGCCGCGACGCGGAACTGGATCACCTGGGGCTGGCCAAGGACAGGGTCGCCGTCCAGGGCACCCGCGGCATCGGCAAGGCCGACATGGTGCTGAATGACGCGACGCCAAAGATCACCGTCGATCCCGAGACCTATGAGGTTCGCGCCGATGGCGAACTTCTGACCTGCCAGCCGGCCGAGTCCCTGCCGATGGCGCAACGCTATTTCCTGTTCTGAAGATGAAAGCCACATCCGTCCTTCACCCCCCGCTTGCCAGCACCCCCATCGACCGGGTCGAGCTGGATTACGACGCGCGCTTCCTGCGCCGCAAATTGCTGCGCACCGCCCTGGGCAGCGATCTGCTGGTGGACCTGCCCAAGGTGACGGCGCTGGCGCATGGCGACGCGCTTTTGACCGACGCCGGGCTGATCGAGATCGCCGCCGCCGAGGAACCCGTCTTGATCGTCACTGGCGACCTGCCGCGCCTGGCCTGGCATATCGGCAACCGCCACACGCCCTGCCAGATCGAGCCGTTCCACCTGGTCATTCGCGCCGATCACGTCCTGCGCGCGATGCTGGTCGGCATTGGCGCCACCCTGGCCGAGGCGCGCCGCCCCTTCACGCCCGAGGGCGGCGCCTATGGTCCGGCGCAGGTGATGGGCCACGACCACGGCCATGCGCATGGGCCCGGGCACCACCATCATCATCATGGCTGAGATCGCCGGGCTGCAGCGCCTGTTCGCCTGGCTGTCCCCGGCCTATCCGGTCGGCAGCTTCGCCTATTCCCATGGCATCGAGCAGGCCATCGCCGATGGCTGGCTGGCCGATGCGCAGGACGTGCAGGGCTGGCTGGCGGATCTCCTGCGCCACGGCGCCGGCCGCAACGACGCCATCCTGCTGGCCCATGCCTGGCGGGGCGAGGATGTCGCCGATCTGGCGCTGGCCCTGTCGGGCTGTGCCGAGCGGCGGCGCGAAACCCTTGAGCAGGGGGCCAGCTTCGCCCGCACCGCATCGGCCATCGACGGGCCCTTGTCGGCGGCGCCCTATCCGGTCGTCCTGGGGCAGGCCGCGGCCCGCGCGGGGGTAGCGCTGCCCGAAACGCTGGCGATCTTCCTGCAGGCCTTTGTCGCCAACCTGGTCACGGCCTGCGTCAAATCCGTGCCCATCGGTCCGACCGACGGCCAGCGCGTGCTGTCGGCCCTGATGCCGCTGATCCGCGACATCGCGGCCGAGGCGCAGGCCGCGACGCTGGACGACCTGGGCGGCTGCGCCTTCCGCGGCGACCTGTGCGCCATCCGCCACGAAACCCATCAGCCAAGGATCTATCGCACATGACCAGCCCGAACGGCCCCCTGCGCATCGGCATCGGCGGCCCGGTCGGCGCGGGCAAGACCCGCCTGACCGAGGCCCTGTGCCGCGCCCTGTCGCAAGACCTCTCGGTCGCGGCGATCACCAACGACATCTATACGCGCGAGGATGCCGAATACCTGATGCGCGTGCAGGCGCTGCCGATCGAGCGCATCCGCGGCGTCGAGACCGGCGGCTGCCCGCATACCGCGATCCGCGAGGATTGCTCGATCAACCTGGCGGCGGTCGAGGATCTGCGCCGCTGCTTTCCCGATCTGGACGTGGTGCTGATCGAATCGGGCGGCGACAACCTGTCGGCCACCTTCTCGCCCGAACTGGCCGACCTGACCGTCTATCAGATCGATTGCGGCATGGGCGACGACATTCCGCGCAAGGGCGGGCCGGGGGTCACCCGCTCGGACCTGCTGGTGGTCAACAAGATCGACATCGCCGAGGCGGTGGGCTGCGACCGCGACCGCATGGCCCGCGACGCGGCGCGGCAGCGGGGCGCGCGTCCGGTGCGCTTCTGCTCGCTGCGCACCGGCGAGGGCGTGGCCGAGATCGTGGCCGAAATCCGCAGGCTGGGCGGATTGGCCGCGCCGCCCGCCTGCGGACCCTCTGGACGCTGACGCGATGGCCCGGGCGGGAACATTGCGCGGCCTTCGCCGTTGATCCCAAACCGCCCCCACGCAAGAAAACCCCGATGGCGCCGCGTTCGTTCTGGAAGGGCTATCTGAAGCTCTCGCTCGTCACCTGCCCGGTGGCGATGACCCCCGCCACCAGCGAGGGCGAGAAGGTGCGTTTCCATACCCTGAACGCCAGGACCGGCCATCGCATCGCCAGCCGCTATATCGATGCCGGGACCGGCAAGCCGGTGGCGGATGAGGACCAGGTCAGCGGCTATCCCCGGGGCGAGGACGAATATGTCATGCTGGAGGCGGACGAGATCGCCTCGCTGGCCCTGGAAAGCACCCGCACCATCGACATCGAGATGTTCGTGCCCGCGGATTCCATCGGCTGGATCTGGTATGACAAGCCGCATTACCTGACCCCGGACGATGCCATCGGCGAAGAGGCGTTTTGCGTGATCCGCGACGCCATGGCGGCGACCGCCACGGTCGGCATCGCGCGGCTGGTGCTTTATCGGCGCGAGCGGGCGGTGCTGCTGGAGCCGCGCGACAAGGGCATCGTGCTCTGGACCCTGCGCTATGGCGACGAGGTGCGGCCCGAGGCGGATTATTTCGCAGGCATCGAACCCGGCAAGGTCGATCCGGCGGCGCTGAAGCTGGTGACGCGGCTGATCGACGACCGCACCACGGCCTGGGATCCGGCCATGGTCGCCGATCCGGTCCAGGACAAGCTGCTGGAGATCATCGCCGCCAAGACCAAGGCCCGCAAGCGCAGCGCCAAGCCCGCCGCCGAGAAGCCCGCGCCGCGCAGCAATGTCGTCGACATCATGGACGCGCTGAAGAAAAGCATCGCGGCGGAAAAGAAGCCCAAGGGCCGCTAGCGCGCCTTGGGCAAGGGCGCCGCGGCGGCGCGAAAGCCGTCCCAGGGATCGGCCGAAAGCTGTGCCAGGCGGGTCGGCATGTTCTGAAGCGTGAACCAGGCCGGGCCGGGCAGCTCGTCCAGTTCCTCCCAGCCCAGCGGGGCCGAGACGGCGGCGCCGGGCCGGGCGCGCGTGGAATAGGCTGCGACGGCGGTCGCGCCGCGCTGGTTGCGCAGATAGTCGATCAGGATCTTGCCGCGCCGCTTGGCCTTGCTGATGGTCGAGACGTAAAGCTCGGGCTCCTCGGCCGCCATCGCATCGGCCATGGCCTTGGTGAAGGCCTTGATGGCCGGCCATTCCGCCCGGGGCTTCAGCGGCGCCACGACATGCAGCCCCTTGCCGCCCGAGGTCTTGACGAAGGCCGCAAGGCCCAGAGCGTTCAGCCGCTGGCGCAAGGCCCGCGCGGCGGCGACCACCGCGGACCAGGCCACGTCCTCGCCCGGGTCGAGGTCCATGGTGATGAGGTCCGGCCGCTCCCAGTCGGCCAGGGTCGAGCCCCAGGGATGGATCTCCAGCGTCGCGGATTGCACCAGGCCCATCAGCCCGTCCAGATCCTCGATGGCGATCAGCGGCTCGCCCTTCGGATCCTGGGGATCCTGCACTTGCAGGACATGCGGGCTGATGCCCTTCCAGGCGTGTTTCTGGAAGAATTTCTCGCCCGCGATGCCGTTCGGGCAACGCAGCAGCGCCAGCGGCCGGCCGGTGATCCAGGGCGCGATCTGGCGCCAGACCTCGGCGTAATAATCGGCCAGTCCTTCCTTGGTGATGCCCTCGTCGGGCCAATAGACGCGGTCGGGATGGGTCAGCCGCACCCGGCGGCGTTGCGGGGCCGGCGGCTTGGCGGTGGGCTTGGCTTCGCGCGTGATCTCCTCGGGCGGCTTGTCCTCGCGCAATCCGCGAAACGAGGCGTGGCGCAGGTGGCCGTCGGCGGTCCAGGCGCGGAACTCGACCTCGGCCACCAGCTCGGGGCGGACGAAGCGGGCCTGGCGCGATTCCTCGGCGGTCAGGCGCGCGGCGAAGGGGCTTTCGGGGATGCGCAGCCGTTCGAGGCGCTGGAACAGGTCCTCGGCCACGGTGGCGGAAAAGCCGGTGCCGACCCGGCCGACATGGTCGAGCTGGCCGCCGTCATAGACGCCCAGGATCAGCGAGCCGATGGCCTTGCGCGACACCGACGAGGGCACATAGCCGGCAATGACGAATTCCTGCCGGGCCGAGCATTTCGACTTGACCCAGGCCTTGCCGCGCCCGGCGCGATAGGGGCTGTCGGCCAGTTTCGAGACAATGCCTTCCAGGCTGAGCCGGCAGGCGTGGCGCAGCACCATCGCGCCGCTTTCCTGAAGATGGCTGCTGAAGCGCACAAGCCCACCGTCCGCGCCCAGCAGCGGCGCCAGCAGCGCCTTGCGCTGGACCAGCGGCACGGCGGTCAGGTCATAGCCGTCCAGATACATCAGGTCGAAGGCGTAGAAAGCAAAGCGGTCCGTGCGCTCGGCGCTGAGATCCGCCTGCAGGGCCGAGAAATCCGAGGCGCCGGCGTCGGTTTCGACCACCAGCTCGCCGTCGATCACCGCCTCGCCCAAGGGCAGGCCGGCCAGCGCCGCCGGCAGCGCCTTGCCGAAGCGCGAGGTCCAGCCCAGCCCGCTGCGGGTCAAGAGCTTAACCCGCCCGGCCTGGATGCGGGCTTGCAAGCGGTAGCCGTCGAACTTGATCTCGTGCAGCCAGCGTTCGCCGCTGGGCGCCTTCGCAACCAGCGTGGCGAGCATCGGCGGCACGAAGTCCGGCATCGCCGCCTTGCGCGCGCCCTTGACGGCGGCAAGGTCCAGATCCGGGGGCGCGGCTTCCGGCGCCGGCTCGGGCTTGGTTTCAGGCTTGGCAGCGGTCTTGGCTGTCTTGCGGATGCGCCCGGTTTTCGAGGACCAGCCCGGCGCCTCGCCGGCGACATCGGCGATGTGGCGGCCGGTCTTGACCGACTCCGGGCGCTCGTCAAGGATGTCGGGGGCGTCCTCGGGCCGGGCAAAATCGTCCTCGCCCTTGATCAGCAGCCAGTTCTCGCGCTTTTCGCGGGGCTTGCCGCGCATGCGGATCAGATGCCAGCGGCCGTGCAGCTTTTCGCCCTCGAGCGAGAATTCCATATGCCCCTTGGCATAGCCCTGATGCGGGTCGCCGATCGGGGTCCAGCTGCCGCGATCCCACAGGATCACGGTGCCGCCGCCGTATTCGCCCTTGGGTATCGTGCCCTCGAAATCGCCGTATTCCAGCGGGTGATCCTCGACATGCACGGCCAGGCGCTTTTCGCCGGGCACCAGGCTGGGCCCCTTGGCGACGGCCCAGCTTTTCAGCACGCCGTCCAGTTCCAGCCGGAAATCGTAATGCAGACGGCGCGCGGCATGCTTCTGGATCACGAAGGCTTGACCCGTCTTGCGGCGCCGGCCGCCGCGCGGTTCGGGCGTGGCGGTGAAATCGCGCTTCTCGCGATAGGTTTCCAGCGCCATGCTCAGCGTCCCCGGAATGGATCGGAGCGTGCCATGCGGGATGTTCCCTTTCTGCTCGCAATGATCCAGTCAACGGCCGGCGCTGGGGTTTGTTCCCGCAGGGCGGGGCCGTCCGCCCCGCCGCCGGTGTCAATCCTTGTGCTCGGGCTTGCCCTTGCGCTTGGTGCTGGCGAGTTCTTCCAGCTCCTTCTCGGACATCGAGTCATACATCTGCCGCGATGCCTCGTGCAGCTCGCCCTTGGCGGTGTCGCCGCGCTTGGCGGACAGCGCCGCGCCGGCCGCCTTTTGCTGGGCCTTGGACTTGGCGGGCATGGCGTTATTCCCCGCCGTTGGTGGCGCGGTCGTTCTGCCGGGCCTTGCGGTCGCCCGCCTCGCGGTTCTGGCCGCCGGCATTCGCCTCTTCGTCGGGGCGGCGCATCCGGCCGGGGTTCAGCGCCGGATCGGCATTGCCCATCTTCAGCGCCTGGGCTTTCTGCTGGACGTTGAACTTTTCGTTCTCTTCCTTCGGGTCGAATTTCTCGCCCATGGCCGTATCCTCCGTTTTCGATCAGTGGTGATGCTCGGGCAGGGCTTTCAGCTCGTCCTTGGTCCAGCGCGTCACCGCATGCACGGTGCCCTCGGTGTCCCGCATGAAATCGAGCTCGCGCGCCAGGATGCCCACCGGCTTGGCGCCGATGCCCAGGAAGCCGCCGACGTCGATGATGACCTGCGCCTCGCGGCCATTGCCGTGGACATGCGCGACATGGCCGATCTTTTCGTCGCCCGGGCCATAGATCGTGGCGCCGGTCAGCGTGTCCGGGGTCAGTTCCTGCTCCTGCAGGCGGATATGATGGCTGTGGTCCATTCCGATCGCTCCTTTCCTGTGGGGTAGGCAAGGGGAACCGTCCCGGGGCCGGGATGTTCCGTCACGCTGCCGTGATCCCGGGTGCGGGTCGCGCGGAACCCGGACCGCGGCCGGGCGTTGGCCCCAGGCGGATGCGGAGGATGCGAGCCATGGCCCCTCGGGCAGTCTGGAAAGGCCGGTTGCAGATCGCCGAACTGAGCTGCGCGGTGGCGCTGCATACGGCGGCCTCGACCTCCGAGCGGATCGGCTTTCACACCCTGAACCGCGCCACCGGCAACCGGGTCCGGCGCCAGTTCGTCGACGCCGAGACCGGCAAGCCCGTCGAAAGCGAGGATCAGGTCAAGGGCTATGCGCTGGCCAGCGGCGAATATGTCGTGCTGGACCCCGACGAGATCGCGGCGGCGGTGCCGGAAAGCGACAAGACATTGGCGGTGTCGGATTTCATCGCCTGCCAGGACATCGACGACACCTATTTCGACCGGCCCTATTACCTGACCCCGGCCGACCGGGCCGCGCAGGAGGCCTTTGCCCTGATCCGCGAGGGCATGGCGCGCCGCAAGGTGGCGGCGCTGGCGCGGGCGGTGCTGTTTCGGCGCGTGCGCACGGTGCTGATCCGCGCCGACGATGCCGGCATGATCGCGACGACGCTGAACTTCGACCACGAGGTGCGCCCCGCCGCCGAGGTGTTCCGCGACATTCCCGCCCGGCGCATCAAGGGCGAGATGCTGGAGCTGGCCGAGCATATCATCAAGACCAAGATGGGCGAATTCGACATCTCGGGCTTCGACGACCGCTATGACGCGGCGCTGGCCGAGCTGGTCAAGGCCCGGATCGAGGGCCGCAAGATCACCCCCCGGAAACCCGCTCCGCGCGAGAATGTCGTGGACCTGATGACGGCGCTGCGCGAAAGCGCGGGGGTGGCGAAGAAGGCGTCCTCCTCGCGCAAGGCCCCGGCGGGGAAAAAGCCGGCACCGCGCCGGAAAAGCGGCTGATCGGCCCCGGGTGCCACGGCATGCGGCGACGATCTCAGTGGAAATGCAGTCGCCCGTCCGCGGTCTCGGTGCGGCCTATGGCGATGCCGTAGAGCCGCGACAGGTTTGCCGCCGTCATCACCTCGGGCGCCGGGCCCAGGGCCAGAACGCCGGCGCGGTTCACCAGCAGCACCTCGTCGGCCAGGGCCGCGGCATGGTCGGGGTCGTGGCTGGACAGGATGACGCCGTGCCCGGCATCGGCAAGGCGGCGGATCGCCTGGCCGACCTGGCGGCGGTTGGCGAAGTCGAGGCTGGCGGTCGGCTCGTCCATGACCAGCGCCGCCGCGTCCTGCGCCAGCGCCCGGGCGATCAGCACCAGCTGGCGCTGCCCGCCCGACAGAAGCGCCAGATCGGCCGTGGCCAGGTCGGCGATGCCCAGATCCTGCATCGCGGCCATGGCGCGGGCGGTCTCGGGCCTGCCGGGGCGGGCGAATGCGCCCAGCCGGGCGGCGGCGCCCATCAAGACGATGTCGCGGGCGGTGAAGGCAAAGGGATTGGCCAGCGCCTGCGGCACATGCGCAAGCCGCGCCGCGATCTGGCGGCGCGACAGCCGGTCGATCGGATCGGCGCCCAGCAGCACCTGGCCCGAGGCCGCCGGGATCAGCCCCAGGAGCGTGCGGAACAGCGTCGTCTTGCCGGCGCCGTTCGGCCCCAGCACGCAAAGCACCCGGCCGGGCGCCAGCCGGAAATCCACGCCCCGGATCAGCACCCGGTCGCCATGGCCCACGGCCAGGTCGCGGGCGGCCAGCAGCGGCATCATTCGCTCCACCCCCGCGCGCCGCGCGCCAGCAGGCCGACGAAGATCGGCGCGCCCAGCACGGCGGTTAGGATGCCCAGCGGCACCTCGATCTGGGCGATGTTGCGGGCGGCGGTGTCCACCAGCACCATGAAGCCCGCCCCGATCAGCACCGAGGCCGGCAGCAGCCGGTCGAAGCGCGGCCCGGTCAGGAGCCGCGCCGTATGCGGCACCATCAGCCCGACCCAGCCGATCACCCCGGCCATGGCGACGGCGGCCGCGGTCATCAGCGTGGCGCAGGCGATGACCAGAAGCCGCAGCCGGCCGGCGGGAATGCCCATGGCGCGTGCCTCGTCCTCGCCCATCGCCAAGAGCCCGATGCGCCAGCGCAGCGCCAGCAGCGGCAGCAGGCCGGCCAGCACGGCGGGCAGGGCGGCGATGTCGGGGCGCTTGATGCCGGCCAGGCTGCCCATCAGCCAGAAGGTGATCGCGGGCAATTGCTGCTCGGGGTCGGCCAGCAGCTTCACCAGCGCGATGCCGGCCCCGGCCAGTGCGCCGACGGCGATGCCGCACAGCACCATGACCAGCACCTGGCCCGTGCCGCGCAGCGCGAGGCTCAGCGCCAGTACCAGCCCGACCGTGGCAAGCCCGGTGCCGAAGCCCAGCATCTGGATCGCCATGACCGGCAGGCCCAGCAGGATCCCCAGCACCGCCCCGAAGCCCGCCCCGGCCGAAACCCCCAGGATGTCGGGCGAGACGAGCGGGTTGCGGAACACGGTCTGATAGGCCGCGCCGGCGGCGGCCAGCGCCGCGCCGACCAGGGCGGCGGCCAGCACGCGCGGCATGCGGATGTTCAGAAGCACCGTGACCGCCTGCGGGTCCGAGCGGTCGCCGCCGAGGATCGCCAGGATGCGGCCCGGCGGCAGGCCGTAGGGGCCAAGCGCCACGCCCAGCAACACCGCCGCCGCCAGCCCCGGCAGCAGCAGCGGCAGCAGGCTGCGCTCAGTCACCCAGCAGCGCCGAGACAGCGGCGGCATCGGGTCGCGGCCCATAAAACAGCTGGTAGAAATCGGCGATCTGGCCGTGCAGATCGCCCTTGGCGGCCTGGGGATACAGCTTGTGCGACAGCCAGATCACCCCGGCCAGCCGGTTGACCGAGGGCGGCGCATCGATGAAGCCGAAGGGCGCGGCCGGCGCCAGGTAGACCCGGCCCTGCGCCACCGCCGGAATGCTCTGCCATTCCGGCATCGTGGCGACATTCGCGGCGAAATCCGGATCGACGGCGATGATGACCTCGGGCGCCCAAGCCTGCACCTGCTCGGGCGAGACATTGGCCAGGCCGTCGCTGTCGGTCTGGGCGACGTTGGTGGCGCCGACGCGGGCGATGACCTCGGCATTGATCGAGTTGGGGCCGGCGGTCTCGGTGCCCTCGGGGCCGCGCGCGAAATAGACCCGGGGCCGCGCTTCAGCCGGGATCTCGGCCAGCATGGCGTCGAGGTCGGCCAGCGTGGTCTCGGCATAGCGGGCCAGCGCCTCGCCGCGCTCGGGCACGCCAAGCGCGCCGGCCATCTGCCGGATCGCCTGCGGCATCTGCGTGAAGCCGCCGTCGACCAGCACATAGGGCACGCCGGCCTGGTCCTGCACCCGCGCCGCCAGGTCGGCATAGGTCGCATTCACCGTGCCGTAATCGACGATCAGCTCGGGCCGGGTGGACAGAAGCACCTCGAGGTTCAGCGTGTCGCCCCTGCCGGTCAGGCGGCCGAGGGTCGGCAGGTCGGCGACCTCGGGGCGCAGGAAGGGCAGGTCCTGCGGCTTCAGCGGCCGGACCCAGCCGACCATCGCCTGCGGCTTCAGCGCGTAAAGCAGGGTCGCCGCCGGCGGTCCGGCGGCAAAGACCCGCGCCGGATTGGCCGGGACCGCGACCGCGCGTCCGGTCGCATCGGTGAAACGCGCCCCGTCCAGCGCCAGCGCCGGGCCGGCCGCCACCAGCGCGAGGATCAGGCCGGAGAGGCTCCGGCGGGTCAGGCGGATCATGCGAGGGCTCCGAACGCTGCCTTGATGTCGATGAGCGGGGTGCCGTCGAGGCAGTCGAGTCCGCGCACGGTCAGCACCGGCCCCCGCACCTCGATGAGCCGGACGACCGACGAGGCCACCGGGTTCGGCCGCACCGGAGAGCGCAGCGCGAAGGTGCCCGTCGCGCTGTCGCCGAACTTGGGATTTTGCAGCACCAGATCGCGGCGCGCCTGGTCCATCCAGTACAGGATCTGCAGGCGCTCCTGCGCCTCGATGCCGGTCAGCGCCGGCCCCCAGGGGTCGAACAGCTCGATCCGGCACGGCGGGCCGGCTTCGGCATCGCCGCGATGCGGGCAGTCGCCGCGCCGGGTCCAGGGGGTGCGGATGCGTCCGATGAACCACAGCCCGGCGTCAAAGCCCTGCGGCGTGCCGACGGCCTGCTCATGGGGCCTCAGCGCGTTTGCGTCGGCATCATTCATCCACGCCGACCATCACGTCCGAGGCCTTGATCACGGCCGAGGCGCGGCTGCCGACCTTGAGCCCCAGTTCCTTGACCGCGTCATTGGTGATCGAGGCGGTGACCACGCTGCCGCCCAGGTCGATGCGGACATGGCTGGTCACGGCGCCGGTCACGATCTCGGTCACGGTGCCGGGCAGGACGTTTCTTGCGCTGAGTTTCATGGCAGTTCCTTTCCAGAGGGTTGCAGGTCAGTCGGCCCTGGCTGCGCAGGCCTGCTGCAACCATGTGACAATCGCCTCGGCCTCGGCCGGCAGCGGCTGGGCCCTGTCCTCGGCGAAGGCCAGGAAGGCCTCGCGCCATTGCGGGGCGACGCCGACCAGCACCGGCAGGCCCTTTGCGCAGGCCTCGCCGATGGCGCCGACCAAGCCGCGGCCCGCCGCCTCCTGCTTGCCGAACTTGTTCACGACCAGCGCCTGTGCGCCGGGCAGGCGGCTTTCGACGACGGCGACGGCGGCCTCCAGCGCCTCGGGGTCCAGCCGGCAGCCGGGCACCTCGGGCGGCAGGTCGATGCTGATGCCGCGCCGCTCGCCATCCGGCAAGAGCGCCAGCACGATGTCGCAATGGCCGCGCGGCACCTCGGGATCGACCGGCTGCACGGTGCCGGCCAGCGCGATGCCAAGCGCCGTCGCGCGTTCGGCCGCCGTGCTCAGCACGCTGTCGGTCCTGAACTCCTCCTCGGAGCAGACATAGCGAATGTCCATGGTGGTTCCCCCCTTTGGCGCTGATTCTCGCGACGTTATGGATGATGGAACATAACGGGCGGTGCTGGCAAGCGCCGCGTGGCGCGGCGGACACGACCCGGGTGCGACGCCGTTCAGGCTATGGCCATCCCGTCCGGTTACGTTATGTCTTGTTAAACATAACGATTCGCGAGAGGGAGCGATGGGGTTTCACATGAGGGGGCTTTTCGCCCTGGCTTTGCTCGGGCTGGTGCCCGGGGCCGGCATGGCACAACAGCCCGACACGGGCGCGGCACAAGAGCCCGACACGGGCATGGCGCAAGAGGCCGCACCGGCCAGCCCGGTCTTCACGCTGGGCACGGTGGTGCTGACCGGCAAGGCCGATGCGGGGGGCGGCACCGCCAGCACCGTTCCGGCCGAGCAGGTTGCACGGCAGAACCGGCTGACGCTGGACGATGCGCTGGCCGTGGTGCCGGGGGTCGAGGTCGGCAATACCGGCGGCAGCCGCAACGAGCGGTTGGTCTTCGTGCGCGGCTTCGACCGCTTCCAGGCGCCGCTGTCGATCGACGGCATCCGGGTCTATCTGCCGGCCGACAACCGGCTGGACTATGGCCGTTTCCTGACCCCCGACCTGGCCGAGATCCAGGTGCAAAAGGGCTATGTCTCGGTGCTGAACGGTCCCGGCGGCATGGGCGGCGCCATCAACCTGGTCACGCGCCAGCCCACGCAGCCCTTCGAGGGCGAGGCCCGGCTGGGGGTCGAGGCCGGCAATCGCGGCGACATCTCGGGCCGCAGCGGCTATGTGTCGCTGGGCATGAAGCGCGACCAGTTCTGGCTGCAAGGCAGCTATCTGAAGCGCGACAGCGACGGCTTCCACCTGTCGCGCGATTTTCAGCCGCGCCCGCAGCAGGGCGCCGGCCTGCGCGACTATTCCGACAGCGAGGATTCGCGGCTGAACCTCAAGGCCGGCTGGACGCCGAACGCGAGTGACGAATATGTGCTGAGCTATACCCGCCAGACCGGGCAGAAGAACGCGCCCTATCACGTCGACCAGCCCATCCGTGGCCTGACCGACGAGCCTGGCGAGGGCCAAAGCTGGCAGCGCGACTGGACCTGGCCGGAATGGGACATCGACAGCCTGGCCTTCTATTCGCACACCGAACTCGGCGCCGGCTATGTCAAGACCAAGGCCTATTACAACCGCTTCGACAACCTGCTCTCGGCCTGGGACGATTACACCCACAGCACCCAGACCGAGCGCCGCGCCTTCGACAGCCGCTACAAGGACCGCTCCTGGGGCCTGAGCCTGGAGGGTGGGGCCGACATCGGCGAGCACAGCCTGCGCAGCGCCGCGCATTTCCGCCGCGACAAGCATGAATCGATCCAGTTCTCGCGCCCGGGACTGGGCGGCAGTCCCGATCCGGCCGAGATCAGCACCGAGGAAACCTGGTCCGTCGCGCTGGAGGATACCTGGCAGGCACGCGAGGATCTGCGCGTGGTCGCGGGCCTCAGCTATGACAGGGCCCGCGTGCTGGAAGCCGACCGGACCGGGGATGACGCCGGCCTGCCGACGGGGTCCTCGGATGCGGTGAACTGGCAACTGGCGGCGATCTGGCAACCGGGGGCTATGGGCGAATATCGCGCCAGCCTGTCCTCGCGCACCCGGTTCCCGACGCTCTTCGACCGCTACAGCACCCGCTTCGGGACGGCGGTGCCGAACCCGGACCTGGAATCGGAACGCGCGCTGAACGCTGAACTGGGCTACAGCGGCGACATCGGCCCCGCGACCGTGGACGCGGCGCTGTTCTACAGCAAGGTCAAGGACATGATCCAGTCGGTCCCGACCGGCGCGCTGGACGCAGAGGGCGAGCAGATCACCCAGAGCCGCAATGTCGGCGACGGGGTCTACAAGGGTTTCGAGGTCGCGGCGAACTGGCAGCTGGCCGACAGCCTGGTGCTGGTGACGAACTATACCTGGCTGCACCGTTCGATCACCGACCCGTTGCGCGCCGACTATCGGCCGACCGACACGCCGCGCCACAACGCCTTCCTGCGGCTGGACTGGCAGGCGACGCCGGTGCTGACGGTCTCGCCCTCGCTGCAGGTGTCGAGTTCGCGCCTGTCGGAAAGCGCGATCCAGCCCGAGGATCCGGCGGCCATCGCCTATACCCGCATGGGCGGCTTCGCGCTGGCGAACCTGGATTTCGCCTGGGCCGCCAGCGAGCGGGCCGAGGTGCTGTTCGGCGTGCGCAACCTTTTCGACCGCGACCACGCGCTGGTCGAGGGCTATCCCGAACCCGGGCGCAGCTTCTTCCTGACCACGGCGCTGCGGTTCTGAACCTGTCCGGGCAGCTGCCGAGGCCGCTTACGACGAGGATCGCGGCCCTGCCGGCCGCGATCCGTCCCGGCCCGAGGGCGATTATCCCTCGTCGCCCTCGGGCAGTACCGCGCCGGGCAGTTCGATCCGCAAGAACTGGTTGCGGGCATAGTCCAGGAACACCGCGGCGGCGAGCGGCAGCGTGCCGCCGCCGCGCAGCATGACGCCAAAGCGGTTCGCGGGCAGGCCCTCCTCGGACAGCGGCCGGAACACCAGCCGGCCCTCGGCGATGTCGGTCTGGGCGCCGATGGGCGTGGTGATCGAGACATAGCGCCCGGTCAGCGCCAGTTCGACCAGCATGCGGATGGAATCGACCTCGACCATGGGCGGCAGGGTCTGGGTCGCCTGCAGCAGGAACGGGTCGACGATCCTGCGGATCGAGATCTCGGAATTCGCGATGGCCATCGGATGGGCCAGGCATTCGGCCAGGCTGACCGGGCCGCGGCTGTCGGCCAGCGGATGGTCGTGGCGGATCATGGCGCCGATATGCACGTCGCGGTGCAGGGCGACGGCGATCTGCGGATGGGTGTCGGTGGGAAAGCCGAAGCCGACCTCGGCCCGCTCGTCGATCAGCCGCTCGATCACCTCGGCGCCCGGAACCATCGACACCTCGAGTTGCAGGCCCGGGTAGCGCCGGCCGAATTCCGAGATGATCTCGGGCAGGAAGGCGATGCCGATGCTTTCCACCGTGGCGATCCGCACCGTGCCGGTCTTGAGCCCGCGCAGCAGCTCCAGCTCGTCCACGGCGCTGTCGAGGATGTTGCCGAGGTTGCGGGTATGGCCGTAGAGGATCTCGCCGGCGGGCGAGAGCGTCAGGCGCCGGCGGCGGTCGCGCACGAAAAGCTCGACCCCCAGGGCGAATTCCAGCTGGCTGATCTGCCGCGACACCGCCGAAGCGGCGATGTTCAGGCGCCGCGACGCCTCGCGCACCGACAGGTGCTCGGCCACCGCATTGAAGTGAACCAGCGACGCCTGGTAGAAAATCCGCGCCAGCAGGGCAGGGGACAGCGCCTGCCCGCGGCTGACCGGAAGCGCGGTTTCCTCTGCTGTTGCCGATTGCTTCACCATGGACGTTTCTCCGTGTTGCTTTTCCGGCAGCAGCAGATGACCTAATCGGAAATTTCGCAACCCGCATCCTGCGTGATTAATCAACTTGGCTGCGGCATTTTTGTCGGGGCCGGGTTTAACAGTAATGAGTGCGCTGTCTCGGCGGCCGGGGATCCCACGATGCCCGGTCGCTTCGGTACGCGCCGGCCTGCGGAAAGTTCTGCTGCCAGATCAGGTCCTTGCCAGAGCTTGCCTGCGCGGCCATCCCCCGCTATGCATAAGAGAGTTTTCCAGTGGTGGCCCGTGTCAAGGGGCCGTCTATCTGTTGATCCATTGCCATGCGAAGGTGGTTTCAGATGGTGGTTTCTTTCCAGGCAATGGCCCTGTTCCGGGCTCGGCTTTCCTTCGCTGCGGCGCCGGCGGCCAAAGGCAACAGCGCGCGACTTTTTCCGGTCGGCGCGCATCGGGGCGGGGAGGCTGGCCATGGCTGACCTTATCGTCGGGATCTGCCGCTTTTCCTTCCTGGGCCGGGGCGACTGGGCCATCTATTCCGGCACCGGGCACGGCTCCGAGGCCGAGGCCGAAGCGCGCCGCAAGGTCGCCGAGACGCTGTATCAGCCCGAGCGGCTGGAGCAGCGCTTTCGCAGCTTCGAGGCGCTGACGCTGGCCTCGATCAAGGCGCAGCGCCATCCCGATTTCCATTTCATCGTGCTGACCTCGCCGGCGATGCCGCAGGCCTATCGCGCGCGGCTGGAACGGCTTTGCGCCGCCGATGGCCGCATCCACCTGCTGGTGTCGGACCAGCCGACGGTGAACGAGGCGCTGGCGCCGCTGCTGGCGCAGATCTCGGACGGCGGGCGGCACCGGCTGGTGCAGTTCCGGCTGGACGACGACGACTGCCTGGGCATCGAATACACCGCCGCCCTGCATCGCGCCGCCGAGGCGGGCCGGCAATACGACGTCTTCGCCTTCAGCATGCCGCGCGGGCTTCTGGTCAGCAACTATGCCGGTGCCGAGCCGGCGCGCTACGAGATCGACCGCCCCTTCCATTCGGCCGGCGCGGCGGTGCGGCCGCGATCGCCGGCGCAGACGATCTATTCCTTTGGCCATTACGCGCTGATGCGGCGCTTTCCCTGTCTCCTGGATCCGCGTTTCCTGGGCTCGCTGCAACTGAAGCTCGAAGGCCACGATTCCCGGCCCGAGGTGCCGCGCCGCGGCAACGGGTTGAGGGTGCTCGAGCAGCCGGTCTTTGCCGAGAACCTGGCCCGCGCCTTTCCCTTCGTCGCGCTGAGCCAGCTGGAAACGCTGCTTCTGGCCTGAGTTTCGGCTGACGCGCACCGGCGGTAACCGTATGGCGCCCCGCGCAACGCTCGGGCCCGCGCCCGGCTTGATGCGGGGTCTGTCACATTCGTGCCACAGCGGGGCAAAGGCGACGGCCTGGCGCGCTGCCCCTCCACGGGAATCGTTGACGGCGCCGGTCATGCATCGGTTAGGGAAGAAACCAAGCCAGCCGCGACCCTGACGCCTGCGGCCAAGCCAGCCGCTCGATATTTCCGGGGCGTGCCTGAGCATGGCGCACCCCGCCAGGAGTAGTTTCATGGTCGCGAACCCGATCCGCCGGCAACTTGCCGGCTGCGCCAGCCCTTTGGCGCTGGCCCTTGTGGGGGCACTGGCCGCCCCGGCCGCCTTGGCCCAGGACAGCGATGCGGCGCCGGATGCGCCCGTGGTGCTGGACACCGTCACCCTGAGCGGCGATGCCGCGACCGAGGGCACCGGCCGCTATACCACCCAGGCCGCCTCGGGCACTGCGGCGGGCCTTGACCTGTCGGCCAGGGAAACGCCGCAATCGGTCTCGGTGATGACCAGCCAGCAGATGCAGGACCAGGGCATCACCACGCTGAACCAGGTCGTGGACTGGACGCCGGGCCTGACCGCGCAGCAGGGCAACGGCGAATTCCGCTGGATCTTCTACGCCCGCGGCTCGGCGGTCGAGAACCAGCAGTTCGACGGCGTGCCGAACTATGTGCATTACTATTCCCGCGACGTGAACCCGCAGGAAGACATGGCGATGTTCGACCGCGTCGAGGTCGTGCGCGGCGCCACCGGCCTGCTGGAGGGGACCGGGAGCCCTTCGGCCTCGATCAACCTGGTGCGCAAGATGCCCACGGCCGAGCGGCAAAGCTCGGTCGAGGTCGAGGCGTCCAGCTTTGGCAACGGGCGGCTGACCTATGACACCTCGGGGCCGATCACGGCCGACGGCCGGCTGCGCGGCCGCTTCGTCGCATCGGCCCTGGCCGGCAACGGCTTCCGCGACTACATGACCGACGAACGCGGGCTGCTTTACGGCGTGCTGGAATACGACCTGACCGACAGCACCACGATCAGCGCGGCGCTGAGCCATGGCAAGGAAAAGATCGACGGCTATTCCTGGGGCGGCGTCTGGACCGCGCGCGACGGCAGCTTCTACGATTTCGATTCCCACACCGCCTCGGCGGCGGAATGGGAATATTCCGACCGCGAGCAGACCGTCGGCTATCTGGACCTGCGGCATGAGTTCGACAACGGCTGGGAGCTGACGGCCAAGCTGCGCCGGTCGAACGGCATGGTGGACATGCTGTCGTCCTATATGTGGTATGACACGACCGGAGCGCTGTATCGCGACGGGGCGCTGTTCCATTATGTCAGCCAGACCAACTCGGGCGACCTGCGCCTGTCGGGCAAGGTCACGCTGTTCGGGCGCGAGCATGACCTGGTCTTCGGCGTGAACGGCAACCGGGACCGGACGCGCTACGACGGCAAGAACCCCTATACCTATGTCATTGCCGATCCCTCGGTCGCCGATCCGAACGAGCATCCCTATCCGGAACCGAGCGACGTGACCTATTTCGGCGACATGGTGTCGCGGAACTACGGCCTCTACGGCTCGGCCCGCTGGAGCCTGGCCGAGAACGTCAAGCTGATCACCGGCGCCCGGGTGTCCTGGTATGAGGCGCAGAACGAAAGCGGCTATGCCGGCAGCAATTCCAGCGACGGCTACAAGGTCGATGCCGAGGTGACGCCCTATGTCGGGCTGGTCTATGACGTGAACGACACCTGGACCGTCTATGGCAGCTATACCGGGATCTTCACCCCGCAGAATGCCCTGGGCGTCGACGGGCTGATTGACCCGGTCTATGGCAAGAACTTCGAGGTCGGCGCCAAGGCCGCGCTGCTGGACGGCGGCCTGACCTTTGCCGCCGCCGCCTTCCAGACCGACCAGGACGGCCTGGCCGAGGACGACCCGGACAATACGGGCTGCGGCGGCCCCGCCACCGGCTGTTCCATCAACGCCGGGCTGATCCGCACCCGCGGCGCGGAGTTCGAGCTGTCGGGCGCCGTCAGCGACCGCTGGAACGTCGCGGCGAGCTATACCTATGCCCATGCCGAATACGAGGAAGGCGAGGATGCGGGCCAGCGCTACAACACCGGCACGGCGCCGCTGCACCTGGTCAAGCTGAACACCACCTATCGCCTGGCCGGCGCGCTGGAGGGGCTGACGGTCGGCGGCGCGCTGCGCTATCAAAGCCGGACCTATCAGGACAATCCGGACGGCTCGTTCGATTCCGGCGGTGCGCCTTATGCCATGCGCCAGGGCGGATTCGCGGTGGCCGACGTGATGGCGCGCTATGAGCTGTCCGAGGCGACGGCGGTGCAGCTGAACGTCAACAACCTGTTCGACAAGCAGTATTACTCGGCCATCGCCAGCCCGGGCTACGGCAATTTCATCGGCCGGGGCCGCAACGCCACCCTGTCCCTGGTGCATAGGTTCTGACACCGGCCGTCGCGCCGCATGCCGGCGCGACGGCATCCCCGCGACAGGCGCGCCGGCCCGCTTCATGTCCCTGACCGCGCGCCGATCACGGAACCTTGCGCCGCCTCCGGGCCTTAATGGAGCAGCGGTCGGCGCCGCGCCACGGCGGGGCAGGGGCCGCGATCCCGCGTCCGGCCGCGCCATGCAGCGCGCGCCGGCGGCGGCAGGAAGGGGCAGGGGTTGACGGATTACAGCACAGCGGGCGAGGCGATGCCGGACCCTCGAAGCCACGGTTTTTTCTTCGATTTCGACGGCACCCTGGCCGAGATCGCGCCGCGCGCCGAAGATGTGGTGCTGGACCAGGGCCTGCGCGCCGACCTGCTGCGGCTCTGGCAGCGCAGCGGCGGCGCCGTCGCCGCGCTGAGCGGTCGGCGCCGCGCCGACCTGGCCCGCTATCTGCCCGCGGGCATTCCCCTGGCCGGGCTGCACGGCTGGGAGATCGACGGCGACACCCCCGACCTTGCCGCGCTGGCGGGCGCGCTGGACGGGTTGCGCGACAGCCTCGCCGCCATCGTCGCTCGCCATCCCGGCGCGCGGCTCGAGGACAAGGGCCCGGCGCTGGCGCTGCACTGGCGCCTGGCGCCCGCGGCCGAGCCGGCCCTGACCCTGGCCGCCGAGCAGGCCGTCACGGCGCTTGGCCCGGGCTGGGTGCTGCAACCCGGCAAATGCGTGGTCGAGATCCGCCCCCGGGGCCATGACAAGGGCGATGCGCTGCGCCGCTTCATGGCGCACCCGCCGTTTCGCGGCCGCCGCCCGGTCGCCTTCGGCGACGACCTGACCGACATTCCCATGCTGCGGGCGGCGCGGCAGGCCGGGGGGCTGGCCGTGGCCGTCGGCGAACGCGACCTGCCTTGCGACCTGCGCCTGGCCGGGCCGGCCGCCCTTGCCCTTTGGATAAGACGGAGCCTCGAATGATCCCGATGCCTGCCCCCTCGCTGGAACTCGGCCTGATCGGCAATGCCGCGACCGCCGCGCTGCTGAACGCGCTTGGCGACGTGACCTGGATGTGCCTGCCGCGCTTCGACGGCGACCCGGTGTTCTGCCGGCTGCTCGAGCCGCAATCCGGTCCCGATAGCGGGCTGTGGTCGATCCGCTGCGACGGGCTGGCGCGCACCCGGCAAAGCTATCGCGGCCATACCGCCATCCTCGAGACGATCCAGGAGGACGACCAGGGCAACCGCCTGAAGATCACCGATTTCCTGCCCCGCTTCCCGGATCGCGGCCGGATGTTCCGCGGCCGCACGCTGGTGCGCATCGTCGAGCCGCTGGCCGGCACGCCGCGCATCACCGTGCGCCTGTGCCCGCGCCACGGCTATGGCGCCCATGCCGCCCGGGTCATGCGCGGCTCCAACCACCTGCGCTATGACCTGGACCAGCAGGCGCTGCGGCTGACCACCTCGGCGCCGGTGGAATTCGTGCTGAACGAGACGCCCTTCCTGCTGGACCGTCCGCATGCCTTCCTGCTGGGCCCCGACGAGCCGCTGAGCGACGGGCCCCATGTCATCGCCGCCGCCTTCCTGGAACGGACCGAGGCCTATTGGCTGGACTGGGTGCGGGCGCTGTCGATCCCGCCGGATTATCAGGAGGTGGTGATCCGCGCCGCCATCACGCTGAAGCTGTGCGAATACGAGGAAACCGGCGCCATCGTCGCGGCGCTGACCACCTCGATCCCGGAATATGCCGATACGCAGCGCAACTGGGATTACCGCTTCTGCTGGCTGCGCGACAGCTTCTTCACCGTCAAGGCGCTGAACAGCCTGGGCGTCACCAAGACGATGGAGGATTACCTCGCTTATGTGCTGAACCTCGCCACCGGCACGCCCGACGGCTATATGCAGCCGCTGTTTGGCCTTGGCCACGAGCGGGTGCTGGACGAAGAGACCTGCCCGGCGCTTCTGGGCTATGATGGCAACGGCCCGGTGCGCTGCGGCAACGCCGCTTATGCGCAGGTGCAGAACGACGGCTATGGCTCGGTGATCCTGGCGGTCAGCCAGTGCTTTTTCGACCAGCGCCTGCCGCGGCTCGGCGGGGTCGAGTTGTTCGAGCGGCTGGAGGTGCTGGGCCGGCAGGCGGTGGCGCGCTGGAACACCCCGGATGCCGGACTGTGGGAGTTCCGCACCCGCGAAAGCGTCCACACCCATTCGGTGCTGATGTGCTGGGGCGCCTGCGACCGGCTGGCGCGGATCGCGGCGCATCTGGGCCTGCCGCAACGCGCCGCCGCCTGGGGCGCCCATGCCGACGCCATGCGCCAGGCGATCGAGAGCCAGGGCTGGAACGACACGGTCGGGGCCTATGTCTCGGCCTTCGGCGGCGCGGACCTGGATGCGAGCCTGCTTCTGATGCCCGAGGTCGGCTACTGCACCGGCGAGAACCCGCGCTACCAGGCCACCGTCGCCGCCTGCGAGGCGCAGCTGCGCCAGGGCCACCACCTGTTCCGCTATCGCGCGCCCGACGATTTCGGCACGCCCGAGACCGCCTTCACCGCCTGCACCTTCTGGCTGATCGACGCGCTGGTCCGGCTGGGCCGCCATGACGAGGCGCGCGAGATTTTCGCCGCGGTGCTGGAACAACGCACCGCCCTGGGGCTTCTGTCCGAGGATGTGCATGTCGCCAGCCGCACGCTCTGGGGCAATTTCCCGCAGACCTATTCCATGGTCGGGCTGATCAACGCCGCGATCAAGCTGTCGCGCAAATGGGAAGACGTCGTATGAGCCGCCTTGTCGTCGTTTCGAACCGATTGCCCGCACGCGGCAAGGGCGTCGCGGCCGGCGGGCTTGCCGTCGCGCTGGAAGCGGCGCTGAAGGACCGGGGCGGGCTGTGGCTGGGCTGGTCGGGGCGCACGGCGGAAACGCCGGGCCCGGTCGCCCTCAGCCAGGCCGGCGAGGTCACCTTTGCCGCGCTGGATCTGACCCCGGCCGAGGTCAAGGGCTATTACGAAGGCATCTCGAACAGCGTGCTCTGGCCGCTGTGCCATTATCGCGCCGACCTGCTCGACTATACCCGCGACGACATGGAGTGCTACCAGCAGGTGAACGGCCGCTTTGCCGATGCGCTGGTCGGGCTGTTGCGGCCCGACGACCTGATCTGGGTGCACGACTATCACCTGATCCCGCTGGCGGCCGAGCTGCGCCGGCGCGGGGTGCAAAACCGCATCGGCTATTTCCACCACATCCCCTGGCCGGCGCGGGACCTGTTCCGGGCGCTGCCGCGCTCGCGCCGCTTCCTGTCGGCGATGCTGGCCCATGACCTGGTCGGCCTGCAGACCCCGACCGATACCGCCAACCTGCGCGACGCGCTGGAGGGCGCCCGCGACCGGCTCGAGTTCGCCCCGCCGCGCGACACCCGCATCGGCGCCTATCCGATCTCGATCGACACGGCGGGTTTTGCCGCCCGGGCCGCGCGGGCGCGCGATCTGCCGCGCATCCGCGAGCTGCACCAGCGTTTCGGTGCCCGCGACCATGTGATCGGCGTGGACCGGCTGGACTATTCCAAGGGCCTGCCCGAGCGGCTGCGCGCCTTCGAGCAGCTGCTGGCCAGCCACCCCGAGCTGCATGGCAAGCTGGGATACATGCAGATCACCCCGGCCTCGCGTGCCGGGATCGAGGGCTATGAACGCATCCGGCAAGAGGTCGCCGAGCGCGCCGGCCGGCTGAATGCGGCCTATGGCAACCTGGACTGGGTGCCGGTGCGCTATATCAACCGCGCCTTCAGCCAGACCTTGCTGGCCGGGCTGTATCGCATGTCGCGGGTCGGGCTGGTGACGCCGCTGCGCGACGGCATGAACCTGGTGGCCAAGGAATATGTCGCGGCGCAGGACCCGCAGGACCCGGGCGTGCTGATCCTGTCGCGCTTCGCCGGGGCGGCGGCAGAGCTTTCGGCGGCGCTGATCGTCAACCCGCATGACATCGAGGAGGTGGCCGAGGCCCTGGCCAGCGCCCTGACCATGCCGCAGGACGAACGCCGCGAGCGCCATGCCGCGATGATGGCGGTCCTGCGCGCCAACCCGATCGAGGCTTGGGCGCGCGGCTTTCTGAAGGATCTGGCGCCGGTGCCGATCAGCAGTGCGCCCGAGGCATAGGTGACCTGCGCCGCCATCCCGGCAGTCGGCCCGAAGCTGGTCCATCAAGCGACGACCGCATATGCCTCGGCCCGCGCCGGCGCCGCAGGTGCCTGCCGCGCCTTCCGTATTCCATGGCTTTGACTGGATCTTTCTGCGATCCGCGGCGATGCCTTGATCGTCCTGCGGTCATGGGACTTGCACGCGGCCGCCCGCAGCTTGCGGACGGCTGCCAACCACTGACGGCCGAAATGCCGTCGAAGCCCGGCAGAACCGCGCCGGCCTCGCATTTCTGCTTGCCGGCGTGGATGGTCGCTGCCGGTGTCATCCGGATGCCAGCGAACCTTCGTTCCTGCTTGCTGTCATCAGGCGCGCGATGCCCGGAGCGATAGCGCATGCCCAGCACAACCCTTTGGAAAGCTTGCGCGACGCGCGCTCGCCGGAGATCGCGCGGTGCGTGTCCTTGCCGGGTCGGGGACTGCTTTCAGCGGCCAGGCGCCGACAAGAGGGATATTGCGGTAGATGCCGATGAGGCAAAATCGTCAAAGGTCGGCGCGGTGTGCGCTTCCGGATCGGCAACGTCCTTCTCCCGACGTGACCTTGCCGGCAGCCTCGCAGGACAACGGGTTGTGTCAGCTGCGTCGATCTCGCGCACCCGCGTGATATATTCGGCGAGGAGCTTCTGAAGCAGCTCGGGATCATCGATGTTGGTGAATCCGGGAAGGGTGAAGTCGATGGAACCGGCAAGGGCCTTCTTCCCATTCATGGAATCAGCCAATTCCGCCTCGAGGACGTCGATGGATCGGCCGAGCCGATACCAGCGCGATGCCGTCCGGGCCCAGCCGGCTTCGGGATCAATCGCGATGAGCTGCGAGGTGGTGATGTTCGCAGTGCCGAGAAGCGGGTGGTCGGTCACCTCGCCCCAAAAGCATCACATGCCCGCCGGGCGAAATCGCCGCTTTCCAATCCGGCAGGACCGGCGCCTGTGCGAGGTCTGCGTCAGACGGGCCGGCCTCGGCGGCGTCGATGGCGCGCAGCACCTTGTCGAACCAGGCGCGCTCGTTGGGCGAGAGTTTCATGATGATACCTCCATTTCGATGGCTTGAAGAGGGGCGGCTGCGGCATCGCCGCAGGCGCGCTGGATTCAGGGAAGTATGAAAAGGGGCCGGTTCAGCGGAGCGTCGGCCCCTGTTCCAGATCGGCGGCGCGCTGCAGCATGCGGATGGCGGTCCGCACGCTGAGCCGATCCCGCTGCAGGGACGGATGGGACAGAATCTCGCAGATCGCCTTGACACTCGTCTCGGACAGGTTGCGCTTCGCGCCCTCGCGGCGCACGAAGGCCTGCAGTTCCGCAAGAGTGAGGTGGCGCAACCGGATCGGCGGGCACCGGCTGAGCAAGGGCTCGGGCAGCAGCCGGCAATCGTTCGAGGTCAGCACCCAGCTCACCCAGCTCATATCGAATTTCACCTGGTAATACGGGCAGCTCCAGCGCTGCGCGGTCAGCGGTTCCAACAGCGGCAGAACCGCCTCGGCCAGACCGAAGGCATGCCCTTACATCGAAACCGCGGTGCCGGCTTTTTCGATCTCGTCCACAATCATGACCGGATTGGCGATGCGGCTTTGCAGGACGGTTTCGATCAGTCGACCGGGGTAGGATCCACCCCAGCCACGTTGCGAACCGACAATGCCGAAGGAGGCATTCTCGCCGGTGGCCTCGATCACGGCGGTGGACGTGGCCAGCAATGTGGCAAGATCTCTGCCGAAACGGCTTTTGCCAATGCCGGGCGGGCCGGTGAGCTGGAGTGGCGGGATCCTGAGGCCCGGAGCACCCTCGCGCCACGAGCGGCGCATTGCGTGCCAGATCACCTCGGTGGCCGGGGCCATCCAGGGCATGTCCCCGTGCAAGCCCGCGGCCAGCTCGTCGGCGTGATGCTCGCTCCGGATCGAGATTAGCCGGACGCCGTCTTTCAAGGTCTCAAGCCGCGCCCGGTTATCGGACTTAAGATGTTCGAGGCCAGAAGCCGCCTTGCGGTGCTCCAGGAGCCGTTTGACCCGACGATTGATACGGGCCTCGTCGTGGGCACTGATCCCAATGAAATCCATAAGATCTGGCCCCTGGCCGTCGTCTGCATCCTCTACATCGCTGATCGGGGTTAGAAGCTCTGGAGGAATCTTCCCGCAGCGCAGTTTGCGCAGGTGATTCTTGAGGCGGGTTTCGAGTTCAATGCGCCCTTCGGCCGGGTCGAAGAAGCGGGCTTCTATGAAAGGGATGGTGGACATGGGAATACTCCGGGCATGAGGGGGCCATCGGCCGAGGAAGACCCGGCCGGGAAAGAGGATTGGGGGAATGGCGATCAGGCGCCGGGGAAGATCAGGCCGCGCAGCAGAAGCTCGGCCTGACCGCCCTCTGGCACCTCGTCGGGAGTGCCGAGCGAGACGTTGACAACCGGCGCGCCGCGGATGCGGGTCGAGAGCGGCCGGTGGGTATGGCCGAAGAACCAGTAGTCGGGCCGGTGTGCGTCGATCCAGCTTTCCAGATCCGAGGCGAAGGCCGGGCTGATGCTGGAAAGGGGACCGGCCACAGCCGCGTCCGGGGCGTGATGGGTCGCGACAATGGTCTGTCCGCGCCAAGGTTTGGCAATCTCCCGCGTCAGCCAGTCGCGGTGATCATGGTGAATCGCGACGGTGTCCCCGGGGCGGATCAGCCCGCCCTCCGCCCGGCGGATCCGGGCGTAGTCCAGCATCCCCATCCCGGCGCGGGCCATGGCCGCCTCCGGATCGCCGGTCAGTGCAAAGTCGGTCCAGAGCGTGCAGCATAGCAGCCGACAGTTGCCGAAGGTCAGCACCCGCTTCTGGGCAAGGTTTGCCCCGGCCTCCGTTACGATCCGGGCCAGAACATTGTCGTCGAGCGTGGCACCATAATAGTTGTGATTGCCGGGAATGACCCAGATCCGCGCGGGCGGCACCAGCGCCCGAGCTGGGCAGTGCCAGGGGCCAGCTCCGCCGCGGATCATTGGCCAGGTCGCCGGCGATGATCAGTGCGTCGAGGTCACGCAACACCGGCACGATGCCGGCGAACGGATCGCGTCCGTCGTCGGCCCAGAGGTCGACGTGCAGGTCGGCCGTGATCAGGATGTTCATTGGCCGCGCGCCTCCGCTGCAAGAATGAGTGCGACCTGGCCCTCGTTCGGATTGAAAAAACGGGCCTCGAAAAACGGGATGCAGGACATGAGGGGTTCCTTTTGGCAAAGCAGCGCCAGCAGCCGGAAACCGGCCGGGCTGTTGCAACAGAGGTGGGTCAGGGCAGGGGCCGACGTTCGGCTCAGCGCATGTGAGCGGGAAACCGGGCCGGGCAGGGCGGTGGTGATTGCGCCTGGGCCTCAGGGGCATCTTGTCCAGGGGCTGGATGGATTTCATATTGCGACATCGTGTCGACCTTCGAGACATGGCTCCGCCGTTCGGAAAGGCGGCACTTTCCGGCGGAAACGTGGTGGTCAGGAAACTGCGGAGATCTGGCGACCTTCAGGCGTTCCCATCGCTCCAAATGAGATTGAGGCGACCTTGCCGGTCAGTATCCGGACGGTCAACGGGTCAGGTCCAAGGCCGGATGACGGATCACAACCGCAGGAGACGGTCGGCCGGATTCCGTCAATAAATTGAAATCAAATGATTTTGTTCAGGTCGAGACACGGCAATGGCCACTAAATGGTTGTATAATGGTCAAAAAAGGGGCCCGAATGGTCATTATTTCAGTGGTAGGACAGATAGACGTTGCACAATCGGAAGCAATAATGATAATTTGATTTATGTAATGTGTTCACCAAACGCGCCGCCCAAAGCCTGCTCCGCGGCCGAGACCGGCAAGGCGCCGATGAACCGACCGCGCCTGCCGGTCAGGCGCGTTTCCACGAAACTTGTCGCCACGGCAGGCTCATGCGAGTCCAGCAAATTCGCCGCAGCCAGAAGCAGCGCCGTCTCCTCGACGAACCAGCGCGCCTCGGCCTCGGGCGGCAGGCCGGGCCAGCGCGCCCGATGCGCCGCCAGCGCGGTATCGTAGCCCGGCTCCAGCCCGATCACCGCATCCAGGCGAGCCGCAAGCGACTCGGCCGCCAGAGGCTCGCGCGCCAAGCTGCGCAGCGCGTCCAGGCAGATCACATTGCCCGAACCCTCCCAGATGCTGTTCAGCGGCGCCTCGCGATACAGCATCGGTAGCGGCGTATCCTCGACATAGCCCATGCCGCCCAGCATCTCCATCGCCTCGGCGACCACCAGCGGGCACAGCTTGTTGGCCAGGTATTTCGCCAGCGCCACGCCGATGCGGGCCAAGGCGCGGTCATGCCCGCCCTCGCTGGCCGCCGCCACGCCCAGCCCCAGCGCCAGGCAACCGGCCCAATCCAGCACCAGATCCCCCAGCACCGCCCGCATCAGCGGCTGGTCGATCAGCCGGCGCTGAAAGGCGCTGCGCTGCGAGATCCAGCGATGCGCCTCGCGCAGCGCGGCCCGCATCAAGCCGACCGGGGCCATGGCCGTGTCGAGCCGCGTGTGATGCACCATCTCGAGGATCGTGCGGATGCCGTCGCCCGCCTCGCCCAGTTGCCAGGCCAGCGCATCGCGATATTCGATCTCGGCCGAGGCATTGGCGCGATTGCCCAGCTTGTCCTTCAGCCGCTGCAACTGGATGCCGTTGCGCTCCTGCTCCAGCCAGCGCGGCACCAGGAAGCAGGTCAGGCCGTCCGGCGCCTGGGCCAGGGTCAGGAAGCCGTCTGACATCGGGGCCGAGCAGAACCATTTATGCCCGGTCAGCCGCCAGGCCGCACCGTCGCGCCGTGCCTGCGTCTGCGTGGCGCGCAGGTCCGATCCGCCCTGCTTTTCGGTCATCGCCATGCCCAGGGTGATGCCCGCCTTGGCGGCCGCCGGCCGGATCGAGGGATCATAGTCGCGCGACATCATCCCCCGCTGCCAGTCCGCAGGCAGGCCCGAGGCGGCGATCACCGGCTGCGCCGCATGCGTCATGGTCAGCGGGCAGCAATGGCCTGGCTCGACCTGGCTGGCCAGATAGACCATCGCGGCATGACGCGCATGGGCGGCGGGCCCGCCCTCCCAGGCGACCGAATGATAGCCGGCGCCGACCGACAAGCGCATGAACCGGTGATAGGCCGGATGGAAATGCACCTCGTCCAGCCGCCGGCCGCCGCTGTCGAACAGGCGCAGCTCGGGCGGATGACGCTCGGCGTCGCGGGCGGCATCGCGCATCCCCGCCGCGCCCAGGCCGGCGCCATAGCGCGCCAGGTCTTCCAGCGCGGCGCCCTGCCCGCGCAGCGCCCGGTGCAGCACGGGATCGTCCTGCCAGGGATCGACATCCCCGGCCGGCGCCGGCTGGTTCACCACCCGATGCGTTTCCAGCTCGGCCGTGCCTGGCAATCCGGTCATGCCCCGCCTCTCCTCTGGGCCGCCATCTTACTCCCGCGCGCCTCATTGGCATTCTCTTTTGTGTCCAAATATCCCACGGGGGTCCGGGGGTGTGAAACCCCCGGCAGCGGCGGTGAAGCCCGGCGATCCGGTCGATTTGCGACATTTCGCGACACAATAATCCCACACCGCGCATTGCTGCCCGGCTTCACAAATGCTTGAAGCGGGCCTAGCCCGCGCGCGCGCCAGCCATCCCCGAACCCTTTCAAAGGAACATGCGATGGCGACGCCTTTCCCGCGCCCGGCCACGGGCACCGCAATCTGTCTGCTGATGTCGCTGCCGGTCTTTGCCGGCGCGGCTCTGGCCCAAGACGCCACCAATCCCGATGAAACCATCGTCCTTGAAACGGTGGTGCTTTCGGCCGAGGAACAGGGCAAGCAGGCCCTCGGCACCTCGACCGTGACGGCCGAGGACATCCAGGATGCCCCGCCGGTCAATGACATTGCCGAAATCGTGCGCAAGATGCCGGGCGTGAACCTGACCGGTTCTTCGGCCACCGGGCAGCGCGGCAACCAGCGCCAGATCGACCTGCGCGGCATGGGGCCGGAAAACACCCTGATCCTGATTGACGGCAAGCCCGTGCTGTCGCGCAACGCCGTGCGCATGGGCCGCTCGGGCGAGCGCGACTCGCGCGGCGACAGCAATTGGGTGCCGGCCGAGATGATCGAGCGCATCGAAGTCATCCGCGGCCCGGCGGCGGCGCGCTACGGTTCGGGCGCGGCGGGCGGTGTGGTCAATATCATCACCAAGCGCCCGACCGAGCCGACGCTGAGCTTCGGCACCTATGTCAATTCGCCCGAAAGCAGCCTGGAGGGCGGCAATTACCGCGCGAACTTCCTGTTCGCCCGGCCGCTGGGCGAAAACCTGACCTTCCGGCTGACTGGCAACTACGCCAAGTCGGAAGCCGATGACCCGCTCATCAACGGCGTGATCGACGATTCGACCTGCGACTACGACACCGAGGCCGGCACCGAGGAAACCGTCGCCTGCCCGGCCGCCGGGGTCGAGGGCGTGGTGAACAAGGACGTGACCGCGCTGCTCAGTTGGCAGCTCGATGCCTCGAACGTCATCGACTTCGAGGCCGGTTTCAGCCGCCAGGGCAACCTGTTCGCCGGCGACCGGCAGAACTCCTCGGTGAACGAGGTGCTGACCTCGCTTTACGGCAAGGAAACCAACACCATGCTGCGCCGGACCTTCTCGGTCACGCATCGCGGCGACTACGATTTCGGTACCGCGCACAGCTATCTGCAATACGAGCGCACCGACAACACCCGCAACCTGGAAGGCACCGCCGGCGGCCCGGAGGGTTCGATCGTCGACACCGAGCGCGGCACCATCGAACTGGAAAACATCACTGCCAAGTCCGAGCTGATCCTGCCCATGCAGTTCTCGGGCCGCGAGACCAGCCTGACGCTGGGCGCCGAGCTGCGCCACGAGCAACTGGTCGACCCGATCTCGAACCGGCAGACCGTGAACGACGGCGCGATCCCCGGCACGATCAGCGACCCCGAGGCGCGCGACGCCAAGATGACCCAGCTGACCGCCGGGCTCTATGCCGAGGCGAACATCTACTGGACCGACAAGCTGACGGTGACGCCGGGGCTGCGGCTGGACCATGGCGATACCTTCGGTTTCAACGCCAGCCCCAGCCTCAACGTCAGCTACAAATTCGACGACGCCTGGACGATGAAGGTCGGCGTGGCGCGGGCCTTCAAGGCGCCGAACCTGTACCAGCTGAATCCGAACTACGTCTATTACACCCGTGGCAACGGCTGCCCGGCAGCCTATCCCAGCCTGGGCAGCGGCTGCTATGTGGTCGGCAACGCCGACCTCGACCCGGAAACCAGCCTCAATGCCGAAATCGGCATCGCCTATGACGCGGGCCAAGGCCTGTCGGGCACGCTGACCGCCTTCCACAACGATTACCGCGACAAGATCCAGGCCAGCCTGGAGCCGCTCGGCAGCTTCGACACCGGCAGCGGCAATCGCGCGCAATATTTCCAGTGGATCAACATTCCCAAGGCGGTCGTGGCCGGGGTCGAGGGCAACTTGAGCAAGGAAATCACCCCGACCCTGACTTTCAATACCAACTTCACCTATATGGCGAAGTCCGAGAACAAGGAGACCGGCGACCCGCTGAGCCTGGTGCCGAAATACACCGTCAACGCCGCGCTGGACTGGCAGGCCACCGAAAAGCTGACGGTCACGCCCTCGCTGACTCATTACGGCAAGATCGAATCGCCGACCTACAGTCCGACGACGCTGGATCCGGTGGAAAACCCCAAGGCGCGCGACCCCTATACGATCGTCAACCTGGGCTTCAACTACCAGCTGACGGACAATGCCCGCATGGGCGCCGGCGTCACCAATATCTTCGACGAGCGGGTGCTGCGCGAAGGCAGCGGCGTCAGCGCCGGGGCCAATACCTTCAACGAACCGGGCCGCGCCTTCTACCTGTCGCTGACCTCGACCTTCTGATATGGATCGGCGGCGCGCCCTCTGCGCCGCCGTTTCCGCCGAATGCCGATGACCGACACGCTTGAACCGCGCATCCTGATCGTCGACGACGCCCGCGACATCCGCGAGCCGCTGGGCCAGTATCTGCGCCGCAACGGCTTTCGCATCCGCCTGGCCGCCGATGCCGCCGAGGCGCGGGCGGCGCTCGAGCAGGATCCGGTGCATCTGGCGATCATCGACGTGATGATGCCGGGCGAGGACGGGCTGAGCCTCTGCCGCGACCTGGTGCAAAGCCGGCGCCTGCCGGTGATCCTGCTGACCGCCCGCACCGCCCAAGAGGATCGCATCCAGGGCCTCGACCTCGGCGCCGACGATTACGTCACCAAGCCCTTCGACCCGCGCGAATTGCTGGCCCGCATCCATGCCGTCCTGCGCCGGGTGCCGCCCGAACTGCCCGCCCCCGCCCTGACCCGGCGCCGCTTTGCCGGGCTGGTGCACGAGGCCGGCCGCGCCATCGTCACCCTGCCCTCGGGACAGGAGGTGGCGCTGACCTCGGGCGAGAACCGGCTCCTGTCGCTGTTTCTCGACCATCCCGGCCAGGTGCTGTCGCGGATGCGGCTGCTCGACCTGCTGGCGGGACGCGAGATGCGGGCCTATGACCGCGCGGTGGACAATACCGTCAGCCGGCTGCGCCACAAGATCGAGGCCAATCCGCGCCTGCCGCAGCTGATCGTCACCGAATGGGGCGGCGGCTACCGGCTGGCCGCCGAAGTCGAGCCGCTGGCATGAGCCGGCTCTGGCCCGGCGGGCTTGCGGCGCGCTTCTCGCTCTTGCTCATCGCGGCGCTGCTCGGCGCCAACCTGATCGCCGCCTGGGTCATGGCGCGCGAGGGCTCGGCCTTCGACCGCGCCATCCGCCTGCAGGGCGACGCGCACCGCCTGCACGCGCTGGTCGCGGCGCTGGAGACCGCGGACCTTGCCACGGCGCGGCTGCTGCCCGGCACCAGCAGCACCGGCTTCACCCGCTTCTGGGTCGCGCCGCAGCCGCCCGACCTCAGCGAGACCACGCGCCTGCCCGACCACGAAGCCGACCTCGCGGCCGAACTGCCGGGCCGGCTGATCCGCATCCATGAAAGCACCCCCCAGCCCGCCGAACAGGAACGCGCGGCGCTGATGCTGGTCTCGGTCCGGCTGGAGCGCGGCGTCGATGCCGGGCAATGGCTGAACGCGCTGGTCTATCCGCTGCCGGCGCATGATGCCTGGCAATGGAAGCAAGGCTTCTTCGCACCGCTGCTCGCCTCGCTTCTGGGCACGCTGGCCGTGGGGCTCGTGTTCGTGCGGCGGATGACCCGCCCGCTCAGCGCCCTTGCCGAGGCCGCCCGCGCCGCCGGCCGCGGCGACCGCAGCGCCCGCGTCACCGAATGCGGCGCGAGCGAGCTGCGCGAGGCGGCGCTGGCCTTCAACGACATGCAGCGCCGCATCGCCGGCTTCGAGGCCGAACGCATGCGCATGCTCGCCGCGCTTGCCCATGACATGCGCACCCCGATCACCGGCCTGCGCATCCGCGCCGAGATGCTGGAAGGCGACGAACAGCGCCAGGACATGATCCGCGTCCTCGACGAAATGGCGGTGATGGCCGACGGGCTGATGCATGCCGCCTCGGCCCGGCGCGGCGCCGAGCCGCTGCAACCCGTCGACCTCGACGCGACCCTGGCGCAGCTTTGCGCCGAAAGCCAGGCGAGCTACGCCGGCGCGGGCCCGCTGGTGATGCCGCTGCGCCCGGTCGCCATCCGCCGCGCCATCCGCAATCTTCTCGACAACGCCCGCCGCTATGCCGGCCCGGCCCGGGTCAGCCTGAAGCGCGGCCCGAACGCGGCGCTGATCCGCATCGAGGACGACGGCCCCGGCATCCCGCCCGCGCTGCTGCCGCGCGTCACCGAACCCTTCGTGCGCGGCGAGGCCAGCCGCAACCCGGCCACGGGCGGCACCGGCCTCGGCCTTTCGATCGCCCAGGACGTGATCGCCGCGCATGGCGGCACGCTGGAGCTCGGCAACCGCGCCGAAGGCGGGTTGCGGATCCAGATCCGCCTGCCGCTCGATGCCCAGGGCTGACGCCCTTTCGCCCTTCTCCGTTCTCCAAATACCCCGGGGCCCGGGGCAGCGCCCCGGCGCCGACGGCTAATATCGCAGCCGCGCGTAATAGGATGTCTCGGCCGCCGCCCGCGCCTCGCCCAGCGTGACGATGCCGCGCCCCTTCAGCAGGGGCAGCAGCGCCAGGAACACCTGCGCCGTCGCCAGCGCATCGCCAGCGGCATTGTGGCGCCCGGCGATCGTCACCCCCAGCCGCGCGGCGATGGCCTCCAGCGATTGCGAGGGCTCGTGCGGCTGGGCGATGCTGGCCAGCAGCAGCGTGTCCAGCACCGGCTGGTCGAAGCGCAGCCCGGTCGCCGCCTCTTTCAATTGCAGGAAGCGCATGTCGAAGGCGACGTTATGGCCGACCAGAACCGTGCCCGCGGCATAGGCGTGAAAGGCCGGCAGCACCTCGGCGATGCGGGGCTGGCCCCGCACCATCTCGGGGCGGATGCCGTGATAGGGGATGCCGGCCTCGGGGATCGAGCGGCCGGGGTCCACCAGCTGGTCGAAGCCCTCGCCGTGCAGGATCTTGCCGTTCAGCACCCGAACCGCGCCGATCTGGATGATCTCGTCGCCTCCGGCGGGGTCGAGCCCGGTCGTCTCGGTGTCGAAGACCGTATAGGCCAGCTGCTCCAGCCGGCTGTCGTCCAGCGCATGGCCGGCCGCATCGGCGCCGAACAGGTCGAAGTCATAGAACTCGGGCCGCGGATCGCCCGCCGCCTCGCGCCGGCCCTGGGCCATCGGCAAGAGAAAGCGAAAGAACGACCGGCCCGCGGCGCGGTCATGCTCCAGCCACAGCTCGCCGCCGTGGCGCTCGGCCACGGCGCGGGCCGACGCGCGGATCGCGGCAAAGCCCTCGGCCGGCGCGGCGTCCTGCGGCCAGCTCAGGTCCAGATGCGCCCAGCCCGGCGTCGCCGCCTCGGCCAGCCGCAGCCCCGGCGCCACCCCCTCGGGCAGCGGCGCCGCCAGATCGCCCAAGGCATGCACCAGGGCGAAACTGTCGACGCGCAGCCACAGGTCGGGGGCCGGCTCCTCGACCGCGGGCGCGCGGCCTGAACTGGCACGCAGATGCCCGGCCGCCGCCGCCAGCAGGTCGGCGCCCAGCATGTCCTGCAAGGGCCAGCGCGCCTGCGCATCCGCCCCGCCCTGTGTCAGCTCGGCCAGGCGCGCCGCCATGGCCTGCACCTCGTCGCGGACCACCTGCTGGAAGCTGTCGCGCTCGGCCGGTTGCAGGTCGGGATAGTCCAGCATGTCCAGCGCGGTCTGCATATTCGCCAGCGAGGCGCGGCTGGCCTCGGTCAGCGCCACCAGCCGCTGGTCGCGGCGCGATTGCGCCGCCTGTTCCTCGGTGATGTCGTCCAGAAGCAGCACATAGCCGGTCAGCGCGACCTCGGCCCGCACCGGCGCCCAGAGCACCTGCAACAGATGCCCCGCCCCGGTGGTGGTGACGAAGCGCGCCGCCCCCGCCGGTTCGCCGCGCGCCAGCTGCCGCTCGACCGTCTCGCGCGCATGCTCGATCAGCGGGCGGTCGATCACGGCATGGATCGAGCGGCCAAGCCCGATCAGGTCCGCCCCGCCGGCGATCTGCGGCGCGTCGGACAGCCGCTGGAACAGCGCCCGGGCGCGTTCGTTATACAGCAGGATGCGGCCGTCCAGCGTGCAGACCACGACGCTTTGCTGCAATTCCGCCATCAGCGCGCCCAGCTGGTCGCGTTCCTGCGCGACCTTGCGGCTGGCCTCGGCGACCAGGCGCTCCATGTCGGCCTGCAAGGCGCGGCTGCGGCCCGCCAGCCGGTTCACCGCCTGCGCCAGCGGCGCCGGGTCATCGAGCAGCGGCGCCGCCGGGTTCTCGGCCAGGTTCGCCGCCGCATCGGCCAGCCGGCGCGGTGCCCGCACCAGCCGGTCGTGCAGCGACAGCGCCAGCCAGCCGGCCCCGGCCGCGCCAAGCGCCAGCCAGCCCAGCAGCAGCGCGCCCTGCCCCGCCAGCGCCTGGGCCAGCGCCTCGGGCCGCGCGGCGCGCCAGATCAGCAAGCCCGCGCCGGACCATATCGCCAGCGCCAGCCCCGGCGCCAGCGCGGCCAGCACGCGGCCCCGGTCGAGCCTCATGCCAGCATCTCGCGGATCTTCACGATCAGCTCGCGGGTCGAGAAGGGCTTGGTGACATAGGCATCCGCACCGGCACCGATGCCGCGGGCGATGTCGGTCTCGCGTCCCTTGGCGGTCAACATCAGGATCGGCGTGCCCGCGACCTCGGGATCCGCCCGCACCGCCTCGCAGACCTCGAAGCCGGTCATGCCCGGCATGGCGCCGTCGAGCAGCACCAGGGCCGGGCGCTCGGCCCGGATCGCCGCCAGCGCCTGCACCCCGTCGGGGACGGTCAGCACCTCGTAGCCCTCGCGTTTCAGCATGAAGGACAGGGTCAGGACGATGTTCGGCTCGTCATCCGCGATCAATACCCGTGTCACCATCCACCCCCTCCCGATGGCGAAGCGGCAGGCTGAAGGCGAAACAGGCGCCCCGGCCCGGTTCCGACTCCAGCCACATCCTCCCGCCCAGATTATCCACGATCTGCTTGCTGATAGGAAGCCCGAGCCCCGTCCCCGGCGGCCGCGTCGCCGCATCGCCCGCCTGGCGGAACTTCTCGAACACCGCCGCCTGGTCGGCCAGGGGCACGCCCGGGCCGTTGTCGGCGACCCGCACCTCCAGCGCCTCGCCCGTCTGCCGCAGCGAAACGCGGACCCGGCCGCCCGGCGCGGGTGCGAATTTCGCCGCGTTCGACAGCAGGTTGACCATGACCTGCACCAACCGGTCGGCATCGCCCATGACCGGCGGCACCTCGGGCAGGTCCAGTTCCACCGCCACCTCGCGGTCGCGGAACAGGCCCATGCTGCTTTGCACCGCACCCCGGATCAGCGCCGCCATGTCGACCGGCGCGCTGTGCCATTCGGCCATGCCGGCCTCGATCTTGGCGAGGTCGAGCACCTGGTTGACCAGCCGGCTGAGCCGCTCGCTCTCGGTCAGGATGATGGCCGTGAATTCCTGCCGCTGCGTCTCGTCGATGTCGGGCGTGTCGATCAGCAGCTCGGCCAAGCCGCGGATCGTGGTCAGCGGCGTGCGCAGCTCATGCGTGACCGAGGACATGAAATCGTCCTTGAGCTGGTCGAGGCTCAGCAGCTTTTCATTGGCCGCGCGCAGTTCCTCGGTCGCAAGCTCCAGCGCCCGGGCATGGCTGCGCACCTGCGAGGCCTCGTCGAGGATTTCCAGCACGTCGGCGGTGCCCAGCGGCTCCTCTTGCGCGACCGAGGCGACCATGACGCGGGCCGAGGCGGTGCCGATGGCGCCGGCGATCTGGCGCTCGACCCGGTCCACCAGCCTTGCGTCGGGGGTCAGCGCGCCGGTCTCGCGTTCGTGGTCGGCAAACAGTGCCTCGGCCCGGGCCGGGCCCAGGAAGCGGGTGGCGAGGGCGCGCAGGTCCTGGGTCCGCGCCCGGCCGCGCCAGAACACCGGCCCGTCCGCGCCGCGCCGGAACACGTCGACGAACAGCACCGCCTGGCTCGCCTCGCGCACCGAGGGGCGGCTGGCCAGCGACACGCCCACGTAAAGCCCGACATTGACCAGGAGGCTCCAGAACAGCGCATGGGTCAGCTCGTCGAAGCCGGTCAGGCCGAACAGGCTGTGCGGCGCCAGGAACGCGAGCCCCGACGGCCCGTCGAGGAACCCCGCCGGGATCCAGCCCGATTTCGCGACCGAGGGCAGCATCAGCGTCCAGGCCCAGACCAGCGTGCCGCCGATCAGCCCGGCGAAGGCGCCGGCGCGGGTCGCGCCCTGCCAATACATCCCGCCCAGCAGCGCCGGGGCGAATTGCGCCACGGCGGCAAAGCTGATGAGGCCGATCGAGACCAGCGCATAGGCCTCGCCCGCGATGCGGAAATAGAGATAGCCCAGCAGCACGACCGCCAGGATGGCGGCGCGGCGGATGTTCAGCAGCAGCCGGGTCAGGTCCTGCCCCTCGCCCAGCCGGCCCCGGCGCAACAGCGCGGGCATGACCAGATCGTTGCAGACCATGGTCGAGATGGCCACGGTCTCGACCACGATCATGCCGGTCGCGGCCGAAAGCCCGCCGATATAGACGAAGAGCGCGAGCCAGGGCGCGCCTTGGGCCAGCGGCAGGGTCATGACATAGCTTTCCGCCCCTGCCCCGCCGTCGCCAAGGCTCAGCATGCCGCCGATGGCGATGGGCAGCACGAACAGGTTGATCGCCAGCAGATAGGCCGGGAACAGCCACGAGGCGCGCAGGATCTGCCGCTCGTTCCCGCATTCCACGACCATCATCTGGAACTGGCGCGGCAGCAGCAGCACCGACAGCGCCGACAGAAGCGTCAGCGCGAACCATTGCGCCCCGGCAAAGCCGGTGAATCCCGGCCCGCCCAGGGATAGCAGCGCGCCGATCTGCGGATGCTCCCGGGCGCGGGTCCAGATGTCGCCCATGCCGTCGAACAGCCCCCAGGTCACGAAGACCCCGACCGCCAGGAAAGCCACCAGCTTCACCGCCGACTCGAAGGCGATGGCGGCGACCATGCCCTCGTGCCGCTCGGACAGGTCCAGGTGGCGGGTGCCGAAGACGACGGCGAAGCCCGCCAGCGACAGCGCCATGTAAAGCGTGCCGTCGCGCCACCACGGCGCGCCTTGGGCGCCGGCATGGCCGGTCAGCACGTCATAGCCGACCGAGACCGCCTTCAACTGCAAGGCGATATAGGGCAGGATGCCGACGACGGTGATGATGGTGACCAGCGCCGCCAGGCCCGGGCTCTTGCCATAGCGGCTGGCGATGAAATCGGCGATCGAGGTGATGCGATAGCTTTGCGCAATGCGGACCATCTTGCGCAGCACCAGCCAGGCCAGCGCCATGGCCAGCATCGGGCCCAGATAGATCGGCAGGAACCAGACCCCGGCCGTGGCCGCGCGGCCGACGCTGCCGAAATAGGTCCAGGCCGAGCAGTAGACCCCCCAGGACAGCGCATAGACCAGCCCGTTGCCGCCCAGCGACCGGCCCTGCCCGGCCCGCCGGTCGCCCCAGGCCGCGACCGCGACCAGCAGCAGCAGATAGCCGAAGGATGCGACCAGCACGGTGCCCGGCGCGATCATTCGCCGCCATCCCGGCCCGAGACCAGCGCCAGCAGCCCGACCAGCACCGCCCAGATCACAAAAAGCGCCACCGGCAGCAGCGGCAGGCCCAGGACCGTCACCGGCTTGTCGAAGATCAGCAGCAGCGGAAAGTTCAGCGCCAGCACCCCCGCGCCGCACAGCGCCACCAATAGCCGGGCGGGCGGGCCGTCGCGGCGGTTCACAGCGCGTCCAGCCGATAGTGCTGCGCCAGCCAGGCCTTGAAATCGCGCACGATGTTCAGCGAATCGCGCAGCGCCTGGCGGTCCAGCGTGCCCAAGCCCGCCGGGCGGATGGTGTTGTCGGGTGCCCGTCCCGCCGCGATCTGGCCCAGGTTCGAGGCGAGCTTCAGCCCCATCATGCAATGCAGCGCATCGGTCAGGTCGCGCGCCTGCCCGGCGTCGATCCGGCCCGCCTCGGCCAGTTGCCGCAGCCGCTCGGCCGTGGGCTGCGCGCTCAGGCCATATTCCAGCGCCAGCGCCCGGACCCCGTGCACGACCGGGAAGATGCCCAGCTTCTTCAGGTCGATCTCGGCCGCCTCGGGGCCACGCAGGCCCGGCAGGCGCCGCCACCAGCCGCCCTGCGCGGTGCCGCCGAACTGCTGGATCGCCGCGGCGAAGCGGGCATGGAAGCCGTCGCCGCCGGTCAGGATGCGGCGCAGTCGCGCGCGCAGTTGCGCCAGCAGCTCGGCGTCCCCCGCCACCACCGCCGCATCCAGGAAGATCGCCAGGTTCATCGCCCCCTCGGGGTCGCTGCCATGCACCCAGTCGTAAAGCGCGGCGCCGAAGCCCTGGACGCTTTGGCACCACAAGGGCCGGCTCAGCATGATGCCGCCGGGACAGGGCGGATAGCCGAAGCCGATCAGCGCCTGGGTGAAGCGTTCGGTGATGCGGTCGAGCCCCGGGAAATCGAAGCCGTCGCGCAGGATCAGCGCATTGTCCTGATCGGTGCGGATGATCTGTTCGGACCGGCCCTCGCTGCCCATGACGATCAGGCAGGAATTGGCGCGCAGTGCCTCGGGGGCCAGCAATTCCCACAGCCGGCGAAAGATCTGCCGGTTCAGCCCGCCGACCAGCGCCGCGATGATCTCGATGCGCACGCCGTCGCCATGCAGGACGCGGATCAGCCCCTCGACCTGGCCCGCCGCATGGGCAAGGTCGGGGACGTCGGCGGCCTGGGCCACCTCGGCCGCGATCAGGTGCGAATGGCTGGCAAGAAAGCCCATCAGCTCGAGCTGGCTCAGGATGCCGACCACCTCGCTGCCGTCGCGCACCAAGAGGCGGTGGATGCGGTGGCGCAGCATCAACAGCATGGCGTCGTAAAGCGGGTCGCCCGCCTGCACCGACCAGGGGTCGAAATGCGTGAACGCGCCCACCGTCAGCGCCGAGGGCGGCCGGTCGCCGGCCAGCGCCGCCACCAGGTCGGTCGCGGTAAAGATGCCCAGCCGGTCGCCATCGCGGACCAGCGCATCGGCAATGCCGCGCGCGGCCATCTCGCGGCACAGCGTGACCAGGTCGGTGCCGGCATCGGCGAAATGCGGCTTGCGCAGCGCGGCGTCGCGCACCCGCGCCGTCATCAGCGAGACCATCTCCCGCTGCGCGCGCATTCCCGCCTTGGACTCGGCACTCGTCACGACACGATTCCCCCAGCCGGCCCCTACCCCGGCGCGGACCGGGCAGGACGGCACCGGCCGGCCGATGTTAGGCGGCAGGCGGGGCTTGCCGCAAGTCTTTTGACCGTGGGGATTTTTCCGGCGCCGCGCCGGTCAGCGCATCGCCTTGTAGGGCGGGTTCAGCCGGAACACCTTTTCGCGTGACAGCTTCCAATGCGCCAGCGGCCCGGTGCAGCGTTCCACCTCGCGCCGCGGGCCGGTGACGCGAATCGTGCCGGGAATCACCTCCTCGGCCGGCAGCGGTCTCAACTGGTCCAGAACCTCGGCCGTTTCCTCGCGCGAGGGGTCGCGGTCGTCGGAATAGACCAGCACGAAACATTCGTTGCGCTTGTTTTCCATAGCCATCGCCAAAACCTATTCGATCAGTCCAGCGCCTTCATATTCCTTGCCGAATCCGATCGGCCGTGCATGTTCGTTCGCCATCCGGATGATGTCGTCCGAGCGTTGCTGGTTGCGCTCGGCCGACAGCAGCCCGGGGGTCCGGGACAGCAACCGCGCGATCAGGCCCGCCACCGCCGGGCAGGCCATCGAGGTGCCGTCCATCACCCCTTTCGACGTGTCGTCGACCCAAGATATAATACCAACGCCCGGCCCGATAAAGTCCACCTCGGGGCCGATATTGCTGAAAGATGCAAAGAAACGCTCGCCCACGGGCGCCGGATCCCGGGCGACATTGCGCGCGGTGATCGCCCCCTCGGGCCAGGCGTCCAGCACACCGCCGGCCGAAACGCCCAGCACGGCCGCCGAGCGCGCCGGGTAGGACACCGGCGCCATGCCGTCGTTGCCGGTCGCCGCGACGCAGACCACGCCAAGCGCCCGCGCCCGCCGCACCTCGCGCGAGATCGAGATCGGCTCGGAGGACTGGCCCAGGCTCATGTTGATGATGTCGCAGCCGTCCTCGACCGCCTGGCGGATGGCGCGGGCGATGGCGAATTCGCTGGCGCCGCCGTCGCCCTTTTCGAAGACGCGATAGGCGTGCAGCGCCACCTTGGGCGCGACGCGGGCGATGATGCCGGCGACATGGGTGCCGTGGCCGGTGCCATTGCCGAACCATTCGTCCGCCGGTTCGGTGCCGGTGGTGTTCAGCCCCTTGACCAGGTTCAGCCCCGGCGCCGGGTCGACCCCGGTGTCGATGACCGCGACCTTGATGCCCTCGCCGTCGCTCTTGCCCGCCGGCGCCACCATGCGGGCCAGCGCATCGGGAAAGTCGTCGGCGATGGGCGGCACCGGCAGCTCGACCTCGGTGACGCCCTGGGGCGCGACCTCGACATCCTGCACCCCGCCCGGCCAATAGCCGGCCAGCGGCGCGCAGATGATGGCGTCGATGCGGGTCTGCCCGGCCGGCAGCGCGGTGCGGAACCAGCCCTGCGCATCGGTGCGCACGTCCGAGATGCCGAAGCCCCGGCGCCTGTTCAGAACCACCACGACCTGCGCCCCGGCGATGGGCTTGCCGCTGGCGGCATCGACGCAGCGCAGCGCCAGTTCCTTTTCCGAGCGGAAGGCGGTGGGCTTGGCCTGCTGGCGGATGATGTTCACCTGGCCGAAGCGCAGCGGGTAAAGCCGCAGCTCGGGCCGGATGCGCAGCCCGGGATAGGCGCGCTGCAGCACGAAGGCCTGTTCGGGCGTCATGCGGACCAGCGAGGCCTCGTCCTCGCCGATGGAATCGATCAGCCGGATGCGGCCCGCCTCGGTCTCGAGGATGCGCAAGGGCGGCCGCGTCGGCGACAGGTCGCCCGCCTCGGCCCCCTGCGCGGCGCTGCTGGCAATGCTGGCGCCGCGGCCCCCGAACAGCCGCTGGTGCATGCTGCGAAACAGCCGGAAGCTTGCGGTCTCCATGCCTTCGTTGAAGACGTTGTCCTCGGGGACGATGACATATTTCCGGGTCTTGCCTGACATGGCGGCGATTCCTTCCTGCCGGTTTCGGATCAGGTGACGGCAGAAGCGGCCATGAAGGCAAGAGGGGACGGTTTCCCGCCCATGCACCCGGGCCGGACGGCGTGTCTCTGCCGAAATCGCGCGGCGCGGCAGTTGCGCATGGACGCAGCCGCCGCGACGTATTAGGAAGGCAGCCCTAAGCGCGCCGGACAAGCGCGCAGCCAGAATCGACCATAGCCCGAGCAGAACAGAATGCACCCCGGCAAGAGCGCGACGCGCAAAGTCGCGACCCTGAAGCCTATCCAGATCCGCGGCCGCTTCTTCACGGCCGTGGCGCTGCATCTGTCGGGCCGCCCCGACGCCGGTTTCTTCGACGCGCTGGACGCGCGGCTGGCGCAGGTGCCGCTGTTCTTCGACAATGCGCCCCTGGTCATCGACCTGGAACAGGCCGAAGGGCTGGAAAGCGTCGATGAGATCCTGCGCCTGACCGACGACCTGCGGGCGCGCAACCTGTCGGTCTTCGGCATTCAGAGCGGCACGGCGGCGCAGGCCGCGGCAGCGCGGGCGGCGGGGCTGATCTCGCTGGCCGGCGGGCGCGACGTGCCGCTGGACCGCGTCAGCCGCCAGGGCAGCCGCCCCGAGACGCCGGCCCCGGTGCGCGAGGCACCGCAGCCCACCAGGATGGTGACGCAGCCGGTGCGCTCGGGCCAGATGATCTTCGCCGACCGCGGCGACCTGGTGATCGTCGGCTCGGTCAGCTCGGGCGCCGAGGTCATCGCGGCCGGCAACATCCACATCTATGGCCGGCTGCGCGGCCGGGCGCTGGCCGGCGTCAACGGTGACACCTCGGCCCGCATCTTCTGCCACGCGCTCGATGCCGAGCTGCTGGCCATCGCCGGCCTCTACCGCACCAGCGAGAATCTGGGCCCCGACACCCCCCGCGACAATGTGCAGGTCTGGCTGGATGGCGAGAAGCTGCGCATCGAATCGCTGAAATGACCATGATCGAAAGGAAACGCTCGTGAGCAAGGTTATCGTTGTCACCTCGGGCAAGGGCGGCGTCGGCAAGACGACCTCCTCGGCCGCCATCGCCGCCGCGCTGGCCGCACGCGGCAAAAAGACGGTCGTGATCGACTTTGACGTGGGCCTGCGCAATCTCGACATGATCATGGGCTGCGAACGCCGCGTGGTCTTCGACTTCATCAACGTGATCCAGGGCGACGCCAAGCTGAAGCAGGCGCTGATCAAGGACCGCCGGCTGGAGAAACTCTACGTCCTGCCGACCTCGCAGACCCGCGACAAGGACGCGCTGACCACCGAGGGCGTCAAGGCGGTGCTGGACGAGCTGCGCGAGGAATTCGACTATATCATCTGCGACAGCCCGGCGGGCATCGAGCGCGGCGCGCATCTGGCGATGTATTACGCCGACGAGGCGGTGGTGGTGACCAACCCCGAAGTGTCCTCGGTGCGCGACAGCGACCGGGTGCTGGGGCTGTTGAACTCCAAGACCTTCCTGGCGGAAAAGGGCGACGACAGCGCGGTCAAGGCGCAGCTGCTGCTGACCCGCTTCGATCCGGCCCGCTCGGCCAATGGCGAGATGATGAGCGTGCAGGATGTGCTGGAAATCCTGGCCATCCCGCTTCTGGGCATCATCCCGGAAAGCACCTCGGTGCTGAAGGCCTCGAACGAGGGCACGCCGGTGTCGCTGGACGAGAAATCGCCGGCCGGCAAAGCCTATCTGGACGCGGTCGGCCGCCTGGTCGGCGAACAGATCGAGATGCGGGCGACCCCCGGCGAACAGCGGCGCGGCTTCTTCCAGCGGCTTCTGGGACGGACGGCCTGAGATGTTCGGTTTCTCACTCCGCCCGCGCAAGCCCAGTTCGGCGCAGACCGCCAAGGAGCGGTTGCAGATCCTGCTTGCGCATGAACGCACCAGCAATTCCGGCCCCGACTTCCTGCCGCTTCTGCAGCGCGACATCCTCGAGGCGGTGCGCCGCCACATGGATGTCGACGGCGATGCGGTCGACATCAAGCTGGAACGCAGCGACGACCTGTCGAGCCTGGAAATCAACATCGAGATGCCCGGCACCCGCAAGGCGTCCTGACCGGCCGGCTTCTTTCTTGCCGAAATATCCTGGGGGGAGCGTTTCGCGCACCCCGTCGAGGGGTGCACGAAACGCGGGGGGCAAAGCCCCCCGGGCCCCGCGCGCAAGCCGAGCCGGACCAAGAACCCTCGCACATTGCGGCCGGCAAACCCGTGGCGCTCAAGGGCCCGACCGTCACCGACGCCCAAGCGGTGATGGCAAGGCTGCCCGAGCTACAGCGCCCATGCCGTCATCGACCAGCAGGTCGAACGCGGGGGCCCGACTGTCGCTCGATGCGCAGGGCCGGCGGCGCTGAACCTGACCGCCACCTTCAAGACTGCCGAGCCGGTCGCGCGCGACCGGCCGCGGTTCAGGGCGCTGCAAGCCGCGGCTTGTGCGAGGCCGCCTCGCGTTCCGGCCGCAACGCCCAAAGCGCCAGCAGCGGCTCGTCCCCGGCCTTCATGGCGTGCTGGATGTTCGGCGGATTGTAGAAGCTGCCGCCGACGCCGGGCTGGAACCAGTCGCCGTCTTCCTGCCAGAAATCGCCGGGCGAGAGCACGAGATAGGTTTCCTCGGGCGCGTGCTGGTGGTCGGGATAGCGGATGCCCGGCGCCAGCAGGCTGAGCCCGATCCACAGGTCGCGGCGGTCCTCGATCCCGCCCGGCCCCAGCAGCATGGCATTGGCATGGCCGTCCTCGAAGCCGGGCCCGGCGGTGGCATCGCCGCTGCGCCGGCGCCAGCAGAGCCGCGGCGCCAGGGCCCGCAACGCCGCCAGCAGCGCCGCAAGATCGGCCTGTTCGACCGGGCGGTCCAGCGCAGGCTCCAGCACCCGCTCGACCACCGGCTGGCTGGCCGGCGCCGCGCCGGGCGCGGCAGGCGTGGCCGCGGCCTTGGCGATCCAGGCCAGCGAGGCCCGCGATTGCGCACCGACTGCCCGAGCCTGCATGGCGGGCAAGGCGATGTCCAGGAAATCCTGCAATTCCTGCGGTCGTTCCATTCCGTGCCCTTTCCGTTTCCCGTTCGATTACAGATCCTTGACCAGCCGCAAGGCGTCGTAGATGGCGGCATGGGTATTGCGCGCCGCCACCGCGTCGCCGATGCGGAACAGCCGGAACTTGCCCTGGGGGTTCTTGCGGACATCCTGCAAGCCGCCGGTGGTCAGCGCCTCGTAATCCACCTCGCCCAGGTTCGAGGATTGCGGCTTGAGGTCGAAATACAGCTCGTCCAGCGGCCGGGTGCCGTGGTTCACCACCACCTGGTCGACCAGCCGGTCGCGGGTGACGCCGCCGTAATCGCTGCCCAGCGTGGCGCGCAGCCGATTGCCCTCGCGCGCGACCGATTGCAGCCGCCAGGTGACGGTGAAGGTGGTGTCGCGCTTTTGCAGGCTGCGCATATAGGGCACCAGGTTCATCGCCATGACCTCGGGCGAGAAGCTGCGGTCGGGGGTGACGATCTCGACCTTCGCCCCGGTCGCGGCGATCAGGTCGGCGGCCTGCAGCGCGGCATGGTCGCCGGCGTCGTCATAAACGAGCACGCTCGAGCCCGGCTTCACGTCGCCCGACAGGATGTCCCAAGCCGAGCAGACCAGCTCGTTGCCAGCCTGCAAAACCTCGGTATGCGGCAGTCCGCCGGTGGCGACGATGACCTCGTCCGGTCGGGTCGCGAGCACGTCATCCGCTTCGGCGAAGGTGTTGAAGTTGAAGGTGACGCCGTGCTTTTCGCACATGGCCTGGCGCCAGGCGATGATCGAGATCATCTCGCGCCGGCGCTCTTGCAGCGCGGTCAGGCGGATCTGGCCGCCGGGTTGGTCGGCGGCCTCGAAGACGGTGACCGTGTGGCCGCGCTCGGCGGCGACGCGGGCGGCCTCCATGCCCCCCGGACCGGCGCCGACGATGGTGATGCGCTTCTTCACCGCGGCCGGCGGGATGGTCTGCGGCATGGTCTCCTCGCGGCCCGTCGCCGCGTTGTGCAGGCAGAAGGCCAGCCCGCCCTGATAGATGCGGTCGAGGCAATAGTTCGCGCCGACGCAGGGGCGGATGTCGTCCTCGCGGCCCTCGACGACCTTGCGCACCAGATGCGGGTCGGCCATGTGGGCGCGGGTCATGCCGACCATGTCGACCAGCCCGGCGGCGATGGCGTGGCGCGCCGTCGGCACGTCGGGGATCTTGGCGGCGTGGAAGGTCGGGAAATTCGTGGCCTTGCGGATCTGGCCGGCGAATTCCAGGTGCGGCGCGTTGCGCATGCCCTGCACCGGGATCACGTCGGTCAGCCCGGCGTCGGTGTCGATATGGCCGCGCACCACGTTCAGGAAATCGACCAGCCCGCTGTCCTTGAGCTTTTGCGAGATGGCGATGCCGTCCTGCGCGTCGAAGCCGCCGGGCAGGCATTCGTCGCCGGTATAGCGCACGCCCAGCAGGAAATCCTCGCCACAGCGCTCGCGGATGCCCTTCAGGATGTCGAAGGTGAGGCGCAGCCGGTTGTCCAGGCAGCCGCCATAGGGGCCGTCGAGGTCATTGGTCAGCGGCGACCAGAACTGGTCCATCAGGTGACCATAGGCCTGCAATTCCAGCCCGTCCAGGCCCGCGGCCTTCATCCGCTCGGCCGCATCGACATAATCGCCGATGATGCGGGCGATGTCCCAGTCCTCCATCTTCTTCGGGAACGAACGGTGCGCGGCCTCGCGTTCGTGACTGGGCGAGACGACGGGCAACCAGTCCGCCTTGTCCCAGCGCGTGCGCCGGCCCAGGTGAGTCAGCTGGATCATGACCGCGCAGCCGTGGTCGTGGCATTCGTCGGTCAGTTGCTTCATCCAGCCGACCACCTCGTCCTTCCAGGCCAGAATGTTGTTGAACACCGGCGGGCTGTCGCGCGAGACCGAGGCCGAGCCCGCCGTCATGGTCAGCGCCACGCCGGCCTTGGCGCGCTCGACGTGATAGGCGCGATAGCGATCCTTGGGCATGCCGTCCTCGGGATAGGCCGGCTCGTGGCTGGTGATCATGATGCGGTTGCGCAGCGTCAGGTGCTTCAGCTGGAACGGCTGCAGAAGGGGATCGTTCGACATGGCTCTGCCTGCTCTGGGTGGAGTGTGCTGTTCCGAGAAAATCCGAAAATGTTCACTTGTGTCAATTAAAAAATCATCGGTGAACCGAAAGCGCCGCAAATTGCACATTTATCTTGCTCGGTTGTCGCGCGCGTCCTAAGCAGTGTCATGGATCAGGCGAACGCATCCGAAACGGGCTGGCGAGGGTCGCGCGAGGGTTGGCTGGAAGCCGGCTATCAGGCGCTGATCGAAAGCGGCATCGACGCGGTCAAGATCCTGCCCCTGGCCAAGCGGCTGAACCTGTCGCGCACCAGCTTCTACTGGTTCTTCGAGGATCGCGAGGCGCTGCTGTCCGCCCTGCTCGACGGCTGGGAGCTGCGCACCACCCGGCCGCTGATCGATTCGACCACGCAATATGCCGAGACCCGGGCCGAGGCGATGCTGAACGTCCTGACCTGCTTCCTGGCGCCGGGCGTCTTCGATTCGCGGCTGGAATTCGCGGTGCGCAGCTGGTCGCTGCAGGACGAGAACGTGGCGGCGCGGATCAAGGCCGCCGACTTGGCCCGGCTCGCGGCGCTGACGCAGATGCTGGCGAAATGGGGCATCGCTCCGGACGAGGCCGATATCCGCGCCCGCACCATCTATCTGGTGCAGATCGGCTATATCTCGATGCAGGCGGACGAGGACATCGAGACCCGGCTGGCCCGCATCCCCACCTATGTCAAGATCTATGCCGACGAGTTGCCCGAGCCGCGCGAAATGGCCCGTTTCACCGCCCGCTTCCGCCCCTGACGGCCGGCCCGGGCGCCGCGCATGGCGCAAAATTACAAGAAAGGGTCGCAAATCATCCCTATTGGGGGTAATTTTGCGGCATCCTTGCCTTAGGATCGTTCCGAAAACGCAATCTGGCGGGATATGTGCAGGATCGTCACGATTCCGTTCTTGCATGACCATGGAAGGGTCTTTGATGAACCCTGACAAGACAATCGTGAACATTTTCTTGCCAGATATGGCGCGAATCTGTTAGCCAAGTGGGGCAAGCTGGCAGAGATCGGGGAATCGACGACATGCGTGTGGGGATCATCGGCGCGACGGGATGGCTGGGATCGGCCCTTGGGCAGCACCTGCTGTCCGGCCGGGTGGTCCCGGCCGAGGCGCTGGTGCTGCTCAATCGCAGCGGTCCGCGCGCCGACTATCACGGCCACCGCCCGCATTGGGCCGCCGATGTCGCCGAACTGGTGGCGCTGGCGGATGTCATCGTGGTTTCCGTCCGCCCCGAGGACTGGCACGGCCTGGCGCTGCAGGCGCCGGGCAAGCTGGTCCTGTCCTTCATGGCCGGGGTCGGCGCCGATCTGCTGGCGGCCTCGGGCGGGCGGATCGTGCGCGCCATGCCGAATGCCGCCGCCGAAAGCGGCAATTCCTATTCGCCCTTCTGGGCCGCGCCGGGCGTCACTCCCGAGGATCGCGAGGCCGTGCGCCGCATCCTGGGCGCCATCGGCACCACCGACGAACTGCCGGCCGAGGCGCAGATCGACCTGATGACCGCCCTGCCCGGCTCGGGCGCCGCCTATCCGGCGCTGATGGCCATGGCCATGGCGGATTTCATGACCGGCCATGGCGTGCCGGAAACCGTCGCCTGGCGCGCGGTCGAGGCCGCGGTCTGCGGCGGCGCCGCCATGCTGGCGGGCCGGCCGCAGCGCGCAGTCGAACTGGTCGCGGCCTATCGCGACTATCGCGGCACCACCGCCGCCGGGATCGAGGCCGCCGAGGCCGCCGGCTTCCCGCAGGCGGTCGCGCGCGCGCTTGAAGCCGCCATGGAAAAGGCCCGCCGCCTGGTCGCACCCGCTCCGACCTAGCCCCATAGCCAGAGCCCGGCGCGCCAGGCGGCAGCGTCGCGGGGACCCTCAGCCAAGCCGCCACAGGGAGAAAAAACAATGAAAAAACTTGCATTCGCCATCGCCGCCGCCATCCCGGCGGCAGGGTTCTCGACCATGGCGCAGGCCGATTGCGGCTCGTTCACCATCGCCAGCATGAACTGGCAAAGCGCCGAGGTGCTGGCCAACCTCGACCAGTTCATCCTGAACAACGGCTATGGTTGCAGCGTCGACATCACCACCAGCGACACCGTGCCGGCCATCACCTCGCTGGTCGAGAAGGGTCAGCCCGAGGTGGTGCCGGAAGCCTGGGTCGACCTGGTGCCCGAAGTCGTCGCCGGCGGGCTGAAGGACGGCAAGATCGTCGAGATGGCGCGCTCGCTGTCGGACGGCGGCCAGCAGGGCTGGTACATCCCGCGCTACATGCTGGACGAACATCCGAACCTGAACAAGATCGAGGAAATCCTCGCCCACCCCGAGCTGTTCCCGGCGCCCGAGGATCCGTCGAAGGGCGCGATCTACAACGGCCCGCAGGGCTGGGGCGGCACCATCATCACCACACAACTCGCCAAGGCCTTCGACGTCGAGGGCAAGGGCTTCACCCTGGTCGACACCGGCTCGGCGGCCGGGCTCGACGGCTCGATGGCCCGGGCCTACGAGCAGAAGGCGCCGTGGCTGGGCTTCTACTGGTCGCCGACCTCGATGCTGGGCAAATACGACATGGTGCCGGTTGATTTCGGCGTGCCGAACGACATGGCGGAATGGAAGCGCTGCACCTCGGTCGCGGAATGCACCGACCCGAAGCCGAACGCCTTCCCGCGCGACAACGTCTTCACCCTGGTCTCGAAGGACTTTGCCGACAAGACCGACGCGGGCGTGCTGGACTATTTCAAGAAGCGCAGCTGGACCAATGACACCGTGAACCAGCTGATGGCGTGGATGACCGACAACCAGGCCACCGGCGAGGATGGCGCGCGCCAGTTCCTCAAGGACCACCCCGAGATGTGGACCGAATGGGTCAGCCCGGAAGCGGCCGAAAAGATCAAGGCGGCGCTTTGAGCCCCGCGCGGGGCCGCCCCGGCGGTCCCGCGCCTTCTTCGTCCTAGCCCCCCATCGAAAGGTCGCCATGGCTTGGTTCAACGAGTTTCCCCAGCTGGATGACGGTTTCCTCCGTGATCTGAAGAAGGTCATCGACGATGGCTTCCGCTCTTTCACCCGCAGCTACGGCGACGCCATCGAGGGCCTTTTCGAGCCGCTGCGCGTGTTCCTGATCTGGTCCGAGAACCTGCTGACCAACACCCCCTGGCCGATCATCCTGGCCGTGGTCGCCGCCATCGCCTGGTTCGCCAGCCGCAGCCTCAAGATCGTCATCGCCAGCATCGTGACCCTGTGCCTGATCGGCATCTTCGGCATGTGGGCCGATACGATGAAGACCATCTCGATGATCCTGACCTCGACGCTCTTGGCCATCGCGGTCGGGCTGCCGATCGGCATCCTGATGTCGCGCTCGGACCGGGTGCAGGCCTTCGTGAACCCCATCCTGGACGTGATGCAGACCATGCCCAGCTTCGTCTACCTGATCCCGGTGGTCATGCTTCTGGGCATCGGCAAGGTGCCGGGGCTGATCGCGGTGGTGATCTATGCCATCCCGCCGATGATCCGCCTGACCAATCTCGGCATCCGCCAGGTCGACGGCGAGGTGCTGGAGGCCGCCGACGCCTTCGGTTCCTCGAAATGGCAGCGCCTGGTCAAGGCCGAGCTGCCGCTGGCGCTGCCCACCATCATGGCGGGCATCAACCAGACCATCATGATGGCGCTGGCCATGGTCGTCATCGCCTCGATGATCGGCGTGCAGGGCCTGGGCCAGCCGGTGCTGAAGGCGATCTCGAACCAGTATTTCACGCTCGGGCTGTTCAACGGCCTGGCCATCGTCGGCATCGCCATCCTGTTCGACCGCATCAGCCAGGCCTGGGGCCACCGGCTGCAAAAGCATCGCGGAGGCAGCCATGTCTGATCCCATCGGCATCGAGATCCGGAACCTGTTCAAGATCTTCGGCCCGCGCGGCGCCACGTTCATCGACGCGGTCAACCGCGGCATGACCAAGCAGGAGCTGAACGAGAAGCACCGCCATGTGCTGGGCCTGCGCGACATCAACATCAGCATCCCCGCAGGCGCCATCCAGGTGGTGATGGGGCTGTCGGGCTCGGGCAAGTCGACGCTGATCCGCCACATCAACCGGCTGATCGACCCCACCGCGGGCCAGATCCTGGTCGAGGGCCAGGACGTGGTGAAGATGGCCCCGGACGAGCTGCGCGCCTTTCGCCGCCACAAGACCGCCATGGTGTTCCAGAAATTCGCGTTGCTGCCGCATCGCACCGTGCTGGACAACGTGGGCTACGGGCTCGAGGTGCAGGGCCTCGATTCCGCGGCCCGCAACAAGGTCTCGATGCGCTGGATCGAGCGCGTCGGGCTGAAGGGCTTCGAGGCGAAATATCCCGCACAGCTGTCGGGCGGCATGCAGCAGCGGGTGGGCCTGGCGCGCGCGCTGGCCAATGACGCGCCGATCCTGTTGATGGACGAGGCCTATTCGGCGCTGGACCCGCTGATCCGCTATGACATGCAGACCGTGCTGCTGGACCTGCAGAAAGAGGTCCGCAAGACCATCGTCTTCATCACCCACGACCTCGATGAGGCGCTGCGCATCGGCGACCGCATCGCGCTGCTGCGCGACGGTTCGGTGATCCAGCAGGGCACCGGTCAGGACATCGTGCTGCACCCGGCCGACGACTACGTGACGAATTTCGTCCAGCATGTCGATCGCGGCAAGGTGGTCCAGGTCGGCTCGGTGATGGAGCCGCTGAACGGCACCACGCCCGAGGCGACGATCGGCGCCGACGTGACCCTGACCGAGGCGCTGCGCGACATGATGGGCCGCGGCGTGCAGGCGCTGGGGGTCGAGGACGCCCAGGGCCGTCCGGTCGGGCAGCTGTCGCTGAAACGCGCCATCTCGGTCTCGGCCGGCGCCTGAGGCGTGCCGAACGCTATTCCCTGTCCATGCAGGGAATGGCGTTCAGCTGCTCCAGCCAGGGCAGCCGGGATCGGCCCCAGATCTGGGATCGCGGCACCAGCTGCGCGCGCTGGTCGATGGTTCCGGCGCGGATGCCGACGATCTGCGCGGCCTCGCCCTCGCCGGTGGTGTAGATCGGCGCGCCGCAGTCGCCGCAGAAATACTGGAACCGCTTGGCGCCGCTGTCGCCGTGCTTGAGATAGCAGCGGGGCGCCGTCCCGGTCAGGGTGAAATCCTGCGCCCGGGCACGGACCGTCAGCCGAAAGGCCGAGCCGGTCAGCCGCTGGCAATCGGTGCAATGGCAGATCGACACCGCCTCGGGGTCGATCACGGCGCGATAGCCGACCGCGCCGCAATGGCACTGACCGGTGATCTGCATCCGGGGTCTGTCCATGCGTTCCGCCCTTGCTCTGCCTGCCGGCGAAGCATAGCCCGGTTGGTCGGCGAGCGGCACCGGAAAAACCGGGCCGCCCGTGCCGTTTCAGCCCGCCAGCAGCGCCGCGTTGCCGCCTGCTGCCGTGGTATCGACGCAGAGGTGGCGCTCATGCGCGACATGGGCCAGGTCGGGCATCGCCGCGATCAGCGGCACGATCTCGCCCTCGCGCGCCGCCAGCGCCTCGGCATAGGCGCGGCCATGCGCGGCGTCGCCCCACCACAGCACCGCCGAGATGCCCTGAAGCCCGGTCAGCGACGCGGCCGGCAACGCGCCGTCGACGGCGACGGCATTGCCGCCCAGCCGCTCGACCGCGGTGACCTGCGCCGCCACCGCCGCCCGGCCCGGACCCAGGCACAGCACCGGCGCGCGGCTGTGGGCCGAAAGGCGGTTCAGCTCTCCGGTCGGGCCCGGCATCAGCCGCTCTTCGATGCGGCGCGGCGCGGCCGAGGCCAGCGCGGCGCGCAGGCGGACCTCATCCGCCGGCCCCTTCCATTCCATGCCGATGGCGGCCGGCGGCTGCGGCGCGAAGAAGCGCGGCACATAGCGCGGCCCGCCGGCCTTGGGCCCGTTGCCCGACAGCCCCTCGCCGCCAAAGGGCTGGCTGCCGACCACGGCGCCGATCTGGTTGCGGTTGACATAGATATTGCCGACGTGGATGGCGTCCGAGACCTCCTGCACGCGGCTGTCGATGCGGGTGTGCAAGCCGAAGGTCAGGCCGAAGCCGCGGGCGTTGATGTCGGCGATGACCTTGGGCAGCTCGTCGCCCTTGAAGGTCGCGACATGCAGCACCGGGCCGAAGACCTCGCGTTCCAGATCGGCGATGCCGCGCACCCGGATCAGCGTCGGGGCGACGAAGAAGCCGCGCTCCGGTGCCGCCAGCCGGTGCAGCACCCGGTCCTGCCGCGCGGCGACATAGTCGAGGATGCCGCGTTGCGCCGCCGGGTCGATCACCGGGCCGACATCGCTCGCCAGATCCCACGGATCGCCCACGACCAGCTCGTCCATGGCGCCCTTGATCATCTCGATCAGATGCGGCGCGATGTCCTCCTGCACGTAAAGGCAGCGCAGCGCCGAGCAGCGCTGGCCGGCGCTGCGGAAGGCGCCGTTGACTATGTCGCGCACGGCCTGTTCGGGCAGCGCGGTGGAATCGACCACCATGGCGTTCAGCCCGCCGGTCTCGGCCACCAGCGGCGTGCCGGGGGCGAGGTTCGCCGCCATGCTGCGCGCGATGGTCTGCGCCGTCGCGGTCGAGCCGGTAAAGACCAGCCCCGCCATGCGCGGGTCGGCGCTCAGCACCGCGCCGACCACGCGGCCGGCGCCGGGCAGCAGTTGCAGCGCCGCCGCCGGCACGCCGGCCTGGTGCAGCAGCTGGACGCCCAGCATGGCGATGATCGGCGTCGCCTCGGCGGGCTTGGCGATGACGGCATTGCCGGCCATCAGCGCCGCCGCGATCTGGCCCGAAAAGATCGCCAGCGGAAAGTTCCACGGGCTGATCGCGCCGATGATGCCGCGCGGGCCCTGCGGGCTCGCCTCGCCCTCGGCGGCGTAATAGCGCAGGAAATCCACGGCCTCGCGCAGCTCGGCCACGGCATCGGCCAGCGACTTGCCGGCCTCGCGCGCCAGCACGCCCAGGATCGGACCGGCATTTTCCTCGTAAAGATCGGCGGCGCGGCGCAGGACGGCGGCCCGCTCGGAGGCCGGCGCCTGCCAGGTCCGGGCATCGTCGACGGCCCGCGTCGCGGTTGCGGCATCGACCATCAGCACCTGGGCGATGGCCTCGCCCGTGGCCGGGTTCAGCACGTCCTGCACCTGCCCCGAGGCTTCGCGGACCGTCAGCGGCTGCGCATCCGGGATGGCGCCGTCGCGGGCGGCAAAGATCCCCGCCAGCACCTCTTCGTCCGACAGATCGAAGCCCTGCGAATTCGGCCGCTCGTCGCCGTACAGCGCAGCGGGCGCCAGCAGGCTGCGCGGCGGGCGCGCCTCGGCCAGCGCGTCGAAGGGGTCGCGGGCGACCTCCTCGGGCGAGATCGATTCGTCGACGATCTGGTTCACGAAGCTGCTGTTCGCGCCGTTCTCCAGCAGGCGCCGCACCAGATAGGCCAGCAGGTCGCGATGCGCGCCGACCGGCGCATAGATCCGGCAGCGGCCGTTATAGTCGCGCAGCACGATGTCGTGCAGCCGCTCGCCCATGCCATGCAGGCGCTGGAACTCGAAGCGGATGTCGCCCGCCATCTCCAGGATCGCGGCGACGGTCTGGGCGTTATGGGTGGCGAATTGCGGATAGATCCGGTCGGCATAGCCGATCAGCTTGCGGGCATTGGCGATATAGCTGACGTCGGTCGCAACCTTGCTGGTGAACAGCGGAAAGCCCGGCAGGCCCTCGACCTGGGCGCGCTTGATCTCGCTGTCCCAATAGGCGCCTTTGACCAGCCGCACCATGATGCGGCGGTCCAGCCGGCTGGCCAGCGCATGCAGCCAGTCGATCACCTGCCCGGCGCGCTTGCCATAGGCCTGCACCACCACGCCGAAGCCGTCCCAGCCGGCCAGCGAGGGGTCCGACAGCACCGCCTCGATGACCTTCAGCGACAGGACCAGCCGGTCCTGCTCCTCGGCGTCGATGTTCATGCCCATGCCGCCGGCCTTGGCCTGTTGCGCCAGCCGCAGCACCACCGGCACCAGCTCGGCCATGACGCGCGCTTCCTGCGCCACCTCATAGCGCGGATGCAGCGCCGAGAGCTTGATCGAGATGCCCGGATTGGCCTCGACCGAGCCCTTGTCGCAGGCCTTGGCGATCGAGGCGATGGCATCGGCATAGGCGCGGTCATAGCGCGCGGCGTCAAGCCCGGTCATCGCCGCCTCGCCCAGCATGTCGTAGCTGTAGGTGAAGCCCTGCGCCTCGCGCTTGCGGGCGCGGACCAGTGCGTCGTCGATGGTCTGGCCCAGCACGAACTGCCGGCCCATCTCCTTCATGGCGCGGCCGACGGCGGAACGGATCACCGGCTCGCCCAGCCGGCGCACCATGCGGCGCAAGGTGCCGGCCTGGTCGTCGTCCAGCACCTTGCCGGTCAGCATCAGGGCCCAGGTCGAGGCGTTGACCAGCGACGAGGTCGCCTCGCCCAGGTGCTTGCCCCAGTCCGAGGGCGCGATCTTGTCCTCGATCAGCGCGTCGATGGTCTGACGGTCGGGGACGCGCAGCATCGCCTCGGCCAGGCACATCAGCGCCACGCCCTCGCGCGTGGACAGCCCGTATTCGGCCAGGAAATGCTCCATCATCGAGGGCTTGGCCTCGGCCCGGATGCGGCGCACCAGATCGGCGGCGCGGCGGGTGACGGCGGCGCGCTGGCCGGCGTCCAGCCCCGCCTGCGCGACCAGCCCCTGCAGCAGCGCGGATTCGTCCGCGAATTTGGCTTGGCAGGAAAACACCTGGGTGCTGACAGAGGACATGCCGATCTCCTTGATCCGATGCGCGTGGTTTATCACAAGGATGCTGGTCGATGCGTCCGAAGTCATGCTATATGCTAGGCGAAAAGAACATTTTTGGGGCAGGTTTCAGGATGGATCATGCACTCGACGCCGTGGATCGCAGGATCCTAGCCGAATTGACGCAGAACGCGCGCATCCCGGTGGCGGAGCTGGCGCGCAAGGTCGGCCTGTCGAAGACGCCCGTGGCGCTGCGCATCCGGCATCTCGAGGAGATCGGCCTGATCACCGGCTACCGCGCCATCCTGTCGCCGATGAAGCTGGGCCTGACCAACGTGACCTATCTGGAGGTGCGGATGAACGACACGCGCGAGGCGGCGCTGCAGCAGTTCAACACCGCCGCCCGCGCCATCCCCGAGGTCGAGGAATGCTACATGATCGCCGGCGGCTTCGACTACCTACTCAAGATCCGCTCGCGCGACATGGCGCATTTCCGCAGGATCCTCGCGGAAAAGATCTCGACCCTGCCGCATGTGAACAGCACCTCCAGCCATGTCTCGATGGAGGCGGTGGTCGAGCAGAACTTCCACCTCAGTTGACGCCCCGGCCCGCAGCTTTCCGTTTTCGAAATACCCCGCCGCCCGTGCCACAGGCGGGGCGGCGGCCCGAAACGTGGCCGCGAAACCGCGCCGCCGCGAAAACCGCCGGGCTGGTTAACGGTGCCGGCCGGCGCCGCGAAGGCGGCGGCGCGGAACAGCATTCCAGAAATGCCCGATCGGCGGGAAATGATCACGGCTTTGCCGCGATACCCCGCCCCGAACCGGAACGGTTTCCGCCATGGCGGATCGTCAAGCCAGCAGCGGCGCGGCTTGCCTCGGACGGCGGCGCATGGTCTGAAGGGCCATCACCCTGACGTGACCCTTTGCAGAGCTGAACATGATTCACGAACCCCTTCCCGACGGCGGCTGGTCGCGGCAGATCCTGAACCTGCGCAACGCCTTGGTCTGCCCGGCCGAGACGCATCAGGACATCCCCGGCGTCTGGTGCGACGGCGACGTGGCCGAGGCCACGACCTGGCGCGACGGCGCCCGGGTGACGCCGCCGCTGACCGAGGCGCCCGAGCCCACCGCCACGCTGGCCGGGCTGCATCTCTGGGCCGGGATCTATTTCGGCCATTTCGGCCATTTCCTGGTCGAGACCCTGTCGCGGCTCTGGGCCGCGCGCGCCGAGGGCGTGGAAAGCGTCATCTTCACCCCGCGCCACAGCCGGCTGCGCGACTTCGTCTCCTACCAGAAGGAGCTGATCGAGCTGACGCTGCCCGACCTGCCGGTCCGCATCCTGCGCGAACCGACGCGGGTGGAAGAGCTGGTCGTCGCCGGCCAGGGCTTCGGCCTGGGGCGGATCTCGGCCGGAACCGAGGAATTTCGCAGCTTCATCCGCGACGCCTTCGCCCCGATCGAGCCGGGCGGGCTGGAAAACGTCTATGTCTCGCGCACCCGCTTCGGCGGCAAGGGCGGCATCATCAACGAGCAGCTGGTCGAGGACAACCTGATCGCCCAGGGCTATACACCGGTCTACCCCGAGAAACTGTCGATCCGCGAGCAGCTGTCGATCTTCAAGGGCGCCAGGCGCATCGTCGGGCTGGACAGCTCGGCCTTCCACATGCTGGGCTTTGTCGCCAATCCCGACCAGCAGGCCTGCATCATCCTGCGCCGCAACCATCCCGCCTATCACCATATCGTCGAGCATCTTGCCGGCTTCACCGGCCGCCGGCCCGAGGTCATCGACGAACTGGTCGCCGACTGGATGCCCGAGCGGCAGAAGATCGCCAACCATGTCACCTGGGGCGAGCTCGACCAGCCGCGCCTGGCACAGCGCCTGGCCGAGCTGGGGCTGATCGCCGACGCCGGCCGGTGGCGGGATGCGACGCCCGAGGAATTCGACGCCGCCGTCCAGCGCGCGGCCGAGCGCAGCCAGGAGCCGCTGGTGCGCCGTCCGACCGTGCGCCGCCCGGCCAAAGCCCCGGCGGCCGAGTGATCGGCCCAGGCCGTGCATTGCGTCTGTTCGCCCGCGCCCAGGTTCCGGGCGGTGGTCGAGCTTCAGCCCCTCCAGCGCCGGGTTGCGGACGCCGACGTCAAGCCCAGCGACAGATCGGCGACCAGCAGCGCGTCGTTGCGCAGAGCATCCGCACCTCGCCGGTCTGGCGCGAGAAATCCGGGTGCTCGGGGTCGGTTGTCAGCAGGTTCTGCAGCGTGATGCGACAGGCCCGGACGGTCAGCAGCGCGTCCGAGCCCGGCGGCTGGTATTCACCCCGATCTCGTATTGCTCGGCCTTGGTCGGTTCGCAGGGCTTGTCAGGCTGGGCGCCAGATAGATGCGGTCGTCCTGCACCGCGTCCATCTGCATGCTGCCCGATTGCGCGAAGCCGACGACACGCCAGCGCGCCGTCGCGACGCCGGCCATGTCCAGGCCCGATTGCACCATGACTGCCATAGCGCAGCAGCGCCTGGCCCGGCCCAGCAAGAAGCTCGCGCCGGCGTGATGGCCGATGCTCAGGCCGTCAGCCGTGGCACGATCAGGCGCGGCACCAGGGCGTGGCGCAGGATCTTGCCCGAGTTCGAGCCGACAAAGACCCGCATCAAGCCGCCCAACCCGCTGGAGCCGATCACCAGCAGCTCGTCCGGCCGCCAGTCCAGCGCGCCGACCGCTTGGCGCCAGTTGCGCCCGTCGCCCAGAACGCACTCCGGCAAGGCCTCGTCCGGCCAGTCGGCGCGGATGCGGTCGTGCAGGGCATGGGCCTGGCGGCGGAACTGGTTCGCGACCAGGTTCTCGGCGTCATAGCCCGCATCGCTGGGATACATCTGCCGGTCGCGCACGATGAAGGTGGCCAGCCGCAGGGCCGCGTGGAACCCCGCCGCGATCTGGCCGGCGCGCCGGGCCAGGGCGATGGAATGCTCCGAGGCGGACAGCGCGCAGGTCACCCGCGACACGCCGCCCGACAGCGCGTCATAGCCGCGCGGTGCCAGCGCCACCGGCACCTGGGCGCTGCGCAGGATCTCGCTGGCGACGACGCCTTCCTGGAAGCGCGCCATCGGCGCCTTGCGCGACGAACCCAGCACGATGGCGTCGGCATCGGTCTCCTCGGCCAGCGCCAGCAGCCCGGCGGCGGTCGAGGCGCCGTGCCGCGCCAGGTATTCCGCCGGCACGTCCGGCGGCATTGCCGCCCGCGCGGCAGCCAGGGTGCGCGCGGCATGGCGCTCCAGGAAGGCGGCATATTCCGCGTCGACCATCGCCGGCGAGGGGTGGTCCCAGGTCTGCGGCAGGATCACCGCCGCGACCACCCGGCCGCGCGCCGCCCGCGCCAGCGTGGCGGCCAGCCGCAGCGCCTCGGCCCCGCCCTTGTCCGCCGAGTGACCGACCAGGAACGTCTTCATTCCGCGGCATCCATCACGGCGTCGCCGCCCCGCTCCAGCGCCGAGTTCCGCGCCGAATAGGTCAGATACAGCACCGCCGCCAGCACCGCCCAGATCGCCGTCAGCTTGAAGACGATCGAGGACAGGCTGGAGATCAGGTAGAGGCACGAGACGATGCTGAGGATCGGCAGCAGCGGGAACAGCGGCACGCGAAAGCCGCGATGCGCGTCGGGCCGCTGATAGCGCAGGATGATGACCCCGGCCGAAACCACGGTAAAGGCGACCAGCGTGCCCATCGAGGTCAGGTCCCACAGCACCGCCGAGGGCAGGAAGGCCGCGATGGCCGCGACGCAGCAGGCCACGATCACGGTGTTCGCGGTCGGCGTCAGCGTATGCGGGTTCACCCGCGAAAAGATCGGCGGCAGCATGCCGTCGCGCGACATGGCGAAAAGCACGCGGGTCTGGCCGTAAAGCACCACCAGCGTCACCGAAAAGACCGAGACCACCGCCCCCGCCGACAGGATCACCGAGGGGATGGCCGAGCCGGTGACGTTCTGCAGGATCACCGACAGCCCGGCCTCCTGCCCCTCGAAGGCGGCTTGCGGCTGGGCGCCCAGTGCCGCCAGCGCCACCAGCAGGTAGAAGCTGATGACGATCACCAGCGCCAGGATGATCGCGAGCGGCAGGTTGCGGCGCGGGTTCTCGACCTCTTCGCCGGCGGTCGAGACCGCATCCAGCCCGACGAAGGTGAAGAAGATCGACCCCGCCGCCGCGCTGACGCCGGCAAAGCCGTGCGGGGCAAAGGGCGTCATGTTCTGCGGATCATAGGCCGAGAAGGCGATGGCGATGAACAGCGCCAGCACGCCCAGCTTGACCAGCACCATGATGGCATTGGCCCGCGCCGATTCCCGCGAGCCGCGCGTCAGCAGGATGCAGCACAGGAACACCAGGATCGCCGCCGGCAGGTTGATGATGCCGTCGCCGCCGAAATGCAGCGCATAGCCCTCGGCCACCAGGGGCGCGTGCAGCAGCGCGCGGGGCAGTTCCAGCCCGGTGGTGATCATCAGGAGATTGTGCAGATATTCGCTCCACCCGACCGCGACCGCGCCGGCCGAGACGCCGTATTCCATCACCAGGCAGGCCGCGACCATGAAGGCCAGCCCCTCGCCCAGGGTGGCATAGGCATAGGAGTAGCTGGAGCCCGAGACCGGGATCATCGAGCTCATCTCGGCATAGCAGAGCGCAGTCAGCCCGGCGGCCAGGCCCGCGATCAGGAACGAGACCAGCACCGCCGGCCCCGCGACCGGCACCTGCTCGGCCAAGACGAAGAAGATGCCGGTGCCGATGGTGGCGCCGACGCCGAACATGGTCAGCTGGAACAGCGTGATGCTGCGGCGCAATTCGCCGCCATGCGCCTGCGACTGGATCACGAATTGTTCGACCGGCTTTCGCCGCATCAGGCGCTGTCCTAGGCTTGGCATCTCGGCCATCTGTTCCTCCCTGCTTGTCCTCGCGGCGCCGGGCCTCAGCCCAGCCAATATTCCGCCTTTTCCGTATCGAAACCGATGATGCCCAGGCCGGCGGCGAAACCTTCGGTCAGCGCGGCGCGCAGTTCCATGCGTGCCGCCAGCGCCTGGTCGGGCGCCGCGCGCAGCAGCGCGTCCAGGTCGCGCGGGATCGGCACGCGGCGGGCGACCGTTGGCACGGGCGCGGCGGCGCCTTCGGCGCAGGCGGTCACGCCGGGACTGTCCAGCTGCCAATCCAGCATCAGCCGGTCCGAGGGCAGCCCGGCATTGATCCCCTCCATCGCGCCGTAGTAATCCGGCAGATAGGTGGTCGAGACGCCCCCCAGCGCCGCCACGTTCAGCCCGGCATTGACCGCGCGCAGCGGGTCATAGGTCCAGCGCACGAGCCGGATGCCGCGCTTGAGGCACCAGTCGCGCTGGAACCATTTCAGCCGCAGCCCCAGCCGCAGCCCGCGCGCCCGGCGCAGCACCGCCAGCCGGTGCGAATGCTGCACCCCCGGCGTGGCCGAGGGAAAGGCGAAGAGAAAGCCTAGCATGTCCGCGCCGTCGAAGGCGCCGGCGACCAGCCCGCCCTCGTGCTGGATCGCCAGCAGCAGATCGGCATTGTCGGCCGGGTCGCCCTGCCCCCAGACTGCGCGTTGCAGATCCTCGGAGCGTTTCAGCTCGGCCAGCCCGTCGAGTTCGCGGATCGCCACCGTCATGCGGCAAACACCTCGGGCGCGTCGCTGACCTGGGCGAGATAGGCGCGGTCCAGCGTGACGCCCAGGCCCGGCCCGTGGCGCGGCACGGCCATCAGCCCAGCCTCGGCCTCCAGCGGCTGCTCGACGATGTCGCGGCGGAAATAGCGGCTGGCGGAGGAGGTATCGCCCGGCTTGGTGAAATTCGGCAGGCTCGCCAGGTGGATGTTCTGCGCCCGGCCGATACCGGATTCCAGCATGCCGCCGCACCAGACCGGCACGTCGAAGGCCGCGCAAAGGTCGTGGATGGCGCGGGCCTGGCCAAAGCCGCCGACGCGCCCAACCTTGATGTTGACCACCCGCGCCGCATCCGCGACCAGCGCCCGCCGCGCATCGGTGGCCGAGCGGATGCTTTCATCAAGGCAGATCGCCGTCAGCATCTGCGCCTGCAGGCGGGCATGGTCGTGGATGTCGTCATAGGCCAGCGGCTGTTCGATATAGTCGAGGCCGAAGGCGTCCATGGATTTCAACAGCGGCAGGTCGCCCAGCCGGTAATCGGTATTGGCGTCCACGGTCAGCTTTGTGTCGGGGAACTCCGCCCGGACGGCCGCCAGCAAGCCCGTGTCATGGCCGCGCTTGATCTTCAGCTTGACGCGGCGATAGCCGGCCTCCACCGCGACCCGCACCCGGTCGAGCGTGGTCGGAATGTCGGCGATGCCCAGGCTGACGCCGACCTCGACCGCATCGCGCACGCCACCAAGCGCCGCCGACAAGGGCAGGTTCAGCGCCTTGGCCCACAGATCCCACAGCGCCATTTCCACCATGGCCTTGGCCATGCGATGCCCGCGCCAGGGGTCCAGCAGCGCCGCCAGCGCCGCCGGGCTGTCGAAACGGCGGCCGACCAGCTGCGGCAGCACCGCCTGGCGCAGAAAGGCCAACGATCCGGGCAGGGTTTCTTCCAGATAGTCGGGCAGCGGGTCCATGACGCCCTCGGCGTAGCCTTCCAGCCCTTCGCCGCGCAGCACCAGCAGCGGGAACAGCTTTTCCGTCATGGTGCCGGTCGAGATGACGAAAGGCGTCAGCAGGGGCAGGCGCACCAGCCGAAGCTCGGCCGCGTCGATGCGGATGCCGGGGAAAACGGGCGTCATGGAAACCTCCGGGGACATGATGGGGCGCGTTTAGCGGCCCCATGGGCGGGGCCGCAAGCGCCTCAGGCGGCCTTGGCCGCCTCGGCCCGCAGGATCATGCCGAAAAGGTCGCGCGGATCGTCCGGGTCGGCGATCATGTCGAGCCGCTGGAACAGGCCCGATTCCTTCAGCCGCGAATGGACATAGCGCAGCGCCGAGAAATCCTCGATGGCGAAGCCGACGCTGTCGAAGAGCGTGATCTGGCGCGCATCCGTGCGGCCCTGCGCCTGCCCGGCGATGACCTGCCACAGCTCGGTCACCGGGTGGTCGGGGGATAGCTGCTGGATCTCGCCCTCGATCCGGGTCTGCGGCGGATATTCGACGAAGATGCCGGCGCGCAGAAGAATGTCGCGGTGCAACTCGGTCTTGCCGGGGCAGTCGCCGCCGACCGCGTTGATATGGATGCCGCTGCCGACCATGTTGTCGGTCAGGATGGTGGCATATTGCTTGTCGGCGGTGCAGGTGGTGACGATCTGCGCCCCCATGATCGCCTCTTCGGCCGATCGGCAGGCCACGACCTTCAGCCCGCGGCCGGCAAGGTTGCGGGCGCATTTTGCCGTCGCCGCAGGGTCGATGTCGTAGAGGCGCACCTCGGAGATGCCGCAGATCGCCTTGAATCCCAGGGCCTGGAATTCGGCCTGCGCACCATTGCCGATCATCGCCATGGTGGTCGCGCCCTGGGGCGCCAGCCACTTCGCCGCCATGGCACTGGTCGCTGCCGTGCGCAGCGCGGTCAGGATGGTCATCTCCGACAGCATCAGCGGATAGCCGGTCGCCACGTCGGCCAGAAGCCCGAAGGCCGTCACCGTCTGCAAGCCCTGCCGGGTGTTCGAGGGATGGCCGTTGACGTATTTGAAACCATAGGTCTCGCCGTCCGAGGTCGGCATCAGCTCGATGACGCCGATGTCGGAATGGCTGGCGACGCGGGGCGTCTTGTCGAACAGCGGCCAGCGGGCAAAGTCGCGCTCGATCTCGGCGGCCAGCTCGGCCAGCATCGTTTCGACGCCGACATGCAGCACCAGCCGCATCATGTTCTCGACGCTGACGAAGGGGACATAGGCGGTTTCGGAGGGTTTCAGCATTTGGATACTCAGTGAAAGCTGCGGGTGGGACGGTCAAAGACCCGGCGGCCGAAAAGCGAGCCGGCCAGGTCCACCATCAGCCGCGCCGTGCGGCCGCGATCGTCCAGGAACGGGTTCAGTTCCACGAGGTCCAGCGAGGTCATCAGCCCGGATTCGTGCAGAAGCTCGCAGACCAGATGCGCCTCGCGGAAGGTGGTGCCGCCGGGGACGGTGGTGCCGACGGCCGGTGCGATGGACGGGTCGAGGAAATCGACGTCCAGCGACACGTGCAGCATGCCGTTCTCGGCCCGCACCCGGTCGAGGAATTCGCGCAGCGGCGCGACGATGCCGCGTTCGTCCAGCACGCGCATGTCGTTGACGATGATGTCGGTTTCGCGCAGCGCGGCCAGCTCGGCCTCGTCGACCGAGCGGATGCCGAACATGCAGATGTTCTGCTGCGGCACCGGCGCCGGAAAGGGCGGAAAGGCCTCGAAACCCGGCCGGCCGGCGATATAGGCGACGGGCGTGCCGTGCAGGTTGCCGGATTCGGTGGTCAGCGGCGTGTGAAAATCGCTATGCGCGTCCAGCCACAAAAGGAACAGCGGACGCGAGGCTGCGGCGGCATGTTCCGCCGCCCCCGCGACCGACCCCAGCGCCAGGCTGTGATCGCCGCCCAGCACCACCGGCATGCCGCCGGCGCCCAGCACGCCTGCCACCCGCTCGCGCAGGGCGGCGGTCCAGGCCAGGGTCTCGGGCAGCTGGTCCACGGCGGGGTTCGGGCATTCGGCCTGCGGCAGGCCGGCCAGCGAAACATCGCCCAGGTCCGTGACCGCGTGGCCCAGTTCGGCCAGCACCCGCTCGATGCCGGCGACGCGATAGGCGGCCGGCCCCATCAGGCAACCGCGGCGGCGCTGGCCAGAGTCGATCGGCGCGCCGACAAGGGAAATTCTGCTCATTCCGCTCTCCTTCTTCGATGGAAATTCCTGCCGCCTGGTGGTGACTTCAACCGGATCTTTGGCTAATTTGCACAGCAGTTCAACCAAACTGGCAGGTAAGGCCACCATTATGGACGATCTCGACCACGGGCTGATCGCCGAGCTGCGCCGCGACGGGCGGGCGCCGATTTCCGAATTGGCCGAGCGGTTGCGGGTCAGCCGCGCCACGGTGCGCAGCCGGCTCGAGCGGCTGAAGGCGGCGGGCGAGATCGCGGGCTTCATCGTGCTGACCCGCGCGGATGTGTCCGAGGCGCCGGTGCGCGGGCTGATGATGATCGGGATCGAGGGGCGCGGCAGCGACCGCATCACCGCGCGGCTGACCGGCATGCCGGCGGTGATGGCTGTGCATGCCACCAACGGCCGCTGGGACATGATCGTGGAGCTGGCCACGGAATCGCTGGCGGAACTGGACGAGGTGCTGCGCCGGATCCGCAACCTGGAGGGCGTGGTGACCTCGGAGACCAGCCTGCTGCTGACCACGCGCCGCGCCGGGCGCTGAGCCGTTCAGGGCGCCATGATCGGCTGCACCGCAACCGACGCGGCCTGGCCGGCGGCGCGCAGTTCCTCCAGCACCCGGGGCAACAGCTGCGCCGCCGGCACACCCGAGGGCGCGGCCGCGACCGCCGCCAGCGGCGCCTCGGTCGTCAGCGCCACCAGCAGATAGGTCCCGGGCGCCTGCCCGCCCAAGGACAGCGCGAAGCCGAAGTCGCGCGCGCCCTCGCCCGGCGCGGCCAGCTGCGCCGACAGGTCATAGACCTCGCCCGTGGGCGGCACGATCCACAGCCACAGGTTGCGGTCCCGGCCCGCCTCGACCGCGCCGCGGATCTGCAGCTGCTGGTCACCGGCGCTGGCCTCGGCCCGCAGCAGCAGGGGCGGTGCCGGGCGGCCCGAGATCTCGCGCAGGAAGTCCAGCGCCGGGCATTGCGCCGCGCTGGCCGTCGCCTGCTGGACCGAGGGGCTGACCCCGAAGCGGCTGCCATAGGCCGCGACCACCGGCGCCGGTTGCAGGTCGCCCGGACCGATGAATTGCAGCTGGCCGGCGTTGGGACCGGCGGCGATGCGCTCGACCGTCGCGCAGGCCGGCAGCGCCTGCTCGGCCAGGAAGCCCTCGCGCGTCGAGGGGTCGCGCGGCGGCAGCCCGGCCGGCGTCGCGGCCGGGGCGTCGGGCGGCGCGACGGCGGGCTCGCCCGGATCCAGCATCACCCAGCCAAGGCCGGCGATCCCCGCCAGCAGCAGCGCCGCGCCGCCGATCAGCGGCCAGCGCCGCGGCTCGGTTGCGGGCGGCACCGGCGGCGTTTCGGCGGGCGGCGGCGGGGCCGCGCCGAAGGGACTGGCGGAATGCGCCGGCCCGCTGAGGCCGGAACCCAGGCCCGAGCCGGTCACGGCGCTGGCCTCGGCCTCGGCCAGCGGCGCGGCGGCGCTGTCCTGCCACAGCGGCAGGCGATAGCGCGAGGGGATGCGCGAGGGGTCGTCAAGCATCGCCAGCACCGCGCCCATGTCGGCGGGCCGCAGCGCCGGGTCGGGTTCCAGCATGTGCTGGAGCAGCGGGAACAGCCGGTGCGAGATGCCGGACAGGTCCGGGATGGCGCCGCGCAGGGCCGAGGCCGAGACCACGGAATCGCCCATGTCCAGCGGCTTGCCGCGCGCCACCGCGGCGATCAGCAGCGCCAGGCCATAGACATCGGTGCGCGGGCCGATCTTGCCGCCCCAATGGCCCAGCTGCTCGGGGGCGATATACTTGAACTTGCCGGCAAAGCGCCCGGCCAGCCCGTCGCCCAGCTCGGTCGAGCGGGCGATGCCGAAGTCGATCAGCACCGCCTCGGCGATGCGGTCGTCGCGCAGGATCACGTTGTCGGGCGACAGGTCGCGATGGGTGACGCCGCTATCATGGGCGCGCATCAGCCCGGCACCGATGCGGCGCATCAGCACCAGCACCTCGGGTTCGGACAGTGCGCCGTCGGTCTTCAGCCGCGCGCCCAGGTGCCGGCCCTCGACGAATTCCATGATCAGGCAATAGCGGCCCAGCCCGGGGTCGAGGACGAAGTTGTGATAGCGCACGATGGAATCGTCGCGCAGCTGCACCAGCACCCGCGCCTCGCGCCGGAACATCTCCAGCACCGCCTTGTCGTCGGCGAGGCCGGGCAGGATGACCTTCACCGCCACCGGGTCGCCGGTGAAGACGTTCTCGGCGCGATAGACCTCGCCCATGCCGCCGGCGCTGACCAGGCCGAGGATGCGGTAATTGTTGTTGATCAGCGTGCCGGGCTGGACCAGCCGCGGCTCGGGCGTGGCCGCGCCGGCGCCGATCACCGTGGGATCGGCGGCCGAGGCCATCACCGTCGCGTCGGGCGGCGCGGGACGGGGGGCGTCGGGGTCGGGGTCCGGGTCGGACATGGTCAGTCCAGCTCCTCGACCAGGGCCGGCGGCGCCTGGCAATCGACCACGATCACGCTGACATTGTCGCGCGCGCCCCGCGCCAGGGTCTCGCGGATCAGCGCTTCGGCGATGCTGGCGGCGCGGCCGGCCTGGCCCAGCAGCCGGGCGATCTCGGCATCCTCGAAATGCTCGGTCAGCCCGTCCGAGCAGATCAGGAAGCGGTCGCGGTCCATGGCGAGCCCGGTCACCACCTCGGGCGCGGCGGGGTCGCCGACGCCGATGGCGCGGGTGATGACATTGCGGCGCGACGAGGCGCGGGCCTCGTCCTCGGTCATCTGGCCGGCGGCGATCAGCAGCGCCACCTCGCTGTGGTCGCGGGTCAGCCGGGTCAGCCGGCCGTCGCGCAGCAGGTAGACCCGGCTGTCGCCGGCCCAGACGCAGGCCAGTTCGCCCTCGTGCAACAGCAGCGCCGCCACGGTCGAGCCGGCGCCGCGCGCGCCGTTCCGGCCGGCGTGGTCGAGGATGCGGCGATTGGCGCGGTCGATGCGGGCGATGACGCGCGCGCGCTGGTCCTGGGCGCTGACCGCGACGCCGGTCGAGGCCAGCTCCTCGACGATCATGCCGCTGGCGACCTCGCCCGCCGCATGGCCGCCCATGCCGTCCGCGACGGCCCAAAGCCCGAATTCGGGCAGCGCGATGACGCTGTCCTCGTTCTGGTCGCGCAGGCAACCCCGGTCGGTCAAGGCGGCGAAATCATAGCGGAAATTCGTGTTCATCTCGATCATGCCCCGACCTCGTCCGGTGCCGCGCGGGCGATCAGCCAGCCCAGCTCGGCCACGCCCGGCCAGCCTTGGCAGCAGGCGGCGCCCGACGGGCCGTCCCCGGCGCCGAACCACCAATAGCTGCGCCCGGCCGTGGCATGGGCATGGTCGGCCATGGCCAGCTGCGCCAGCAGCCGTTCGGGCGACAGCGCCGGATTGGCGGCCCAGAAGCCGGGCCAGTCGGGCACCGGCGGACCGGGCGCGGGCAGCGCCAGTGCGGCGGCCGCCGCGCGCGGATCGAAGCTGTCGGCGGCCAGCAGGCCGGCCAGCGCCGCCTCGGCCGCGTCGTGGAAATCCTGGCCTGGCTCCAGCACCGGGGGCGCCCCGCCCGCCTGCGCCAGGACCAGCGGAAAGCGCCGGCCGCTGCGGTCGCGCGACGGCGCCATGACGCCGCGCAGCGCCTGGCCCGCCCCGGTCAGCGCCGGGCCGATCCAGAACCGCACCACGGGCGCCGCATCGAAGCGCGGCTGCCAGTCCGGCCCCTGCGCCTCGCGCCATTCCCCCAAGCCCGCCTGCAACCAGTCCGCGAAACCCGGCCAGCCCTCGGCCAGCCCGGCCGAGATGAAGTCGCCGAAGCCCGGATGCTTGCCGTAAAGCCCTGCCGCACCGGCGGTCAGTCGATGCTCTGCGGGCATTGGAAATCCTTGATCTCGGGCATGGTGAAGGGGTTCGCCACCGCGTTGATGGTGAAGTCATAGGTGATGTTGCGCCCGCCCAGCATGAAGGTGGCGCGCAGCGTGTCGCCGCGTTGCTCCTTGTAGCGGGCGGCGGCGAGGAACTGCATGAAGGTCCAGGAACTGCCCTCGAATCGCAGCACCGAGTCGCGCTCCAGGGGCGGCGACAGTTGCAGGATGGTGGACTTGCCCGCCCCCGGCCAGACCACGGTGCGCGGCATCGAGCCGGTCGCGGTCTCGACCACGGTGTCGTTGATCGCCAGGATCGCCGAGCGCACGGTCGGATGCGCATCGACCTGCGCCACGGTGATCTCGACCGAAGGGCTGGTGCCGCCGCCCGCGAAAAACGCGCGGCGGATGCGCTCGGCCCGCTCGAACTGGCGCAGGGTGGCGGTGGACAGGCGCTGGGTGATCTCCTTGTCGGCGCGCCAGGTCAGCCCCTCGGGGGTGCGCTCGACATAGGGCTCCAGGTATTCGGTGAAATACTTGTCCATCTCGCCACCCGGGCCGAAGAAGCGGGCGAAATTGTCGATGGACAGGCTGCGCGAGCCGCTGCCGAAGGGATAGGCCGGCGCGATGGTGTCGCGGCACATGAAGGTGATGCGGTCGGTCAGCGCCCGGTTCATCACCTCGATTGAGGCATCCGAGGCGCCCGAGCGGAAATCGCCCTCGGCCTTGGTCACCATGCGCGCCAGCGGGTCGGGCAGCTGCGAATTGTATTGCGTCAGCGAATTCAGCAGCGTCGGCAGCGCGGCGGCCGACTGGTCGGGGTTGTGCTCGGCCAGGCGCAGGTTTTCCCAGACCGCGCCCAGGTTGCCCAGCAGCGTGTCGATGGGCCGCTTGCCCGGCTCGCCCGCGACCAGCAGCTGCCAGTTCTCGAAGGCTTTCGCGATGGCCTCGATGGGGGCGGTGACGCTGTTGGTCTCCTCCTCGGCCCCGGCGCCGGCGCGGCGCGCGGCCTTGCCTTGCTTGCGCATCGCCGCGTCCATCAGAATGCGCTGCACCCCGGACGAGCGCGACTGGATGCGCGAGGCCAGCGCATCGCCGATGCCGCCCGCCGTGCTGCCCTCGGCCTCGGCTTGGGCCTCGGGCAGCTCGCCCTCCAGCTGCTCGTATTCGCGGGTCAGCTGGGTCTGGTCGGCGACCGACTTGACCAGTTCCAGGATGGGCGAATTCTGCGCCTGCGCCGCCGTCCCCAGCGCGGCGTATTGCGGCTTGTCGGCGACCATCGAGGCCAGCGTCAGGTTGTCCAGCACCGTGTTCCAGGCGGCGATGAACTCGGCGCGGTAACGATCCAGCAGGTCGCGGTCCAGCCGCGCCAGCCGGCCCTCGATCTCGTCGGAATTGGCGTAATCGCCCAGCACCCATTGGTCGCGGCGCAATTCCTCGCCCACCACGGCCAGCTGGTCGTAGAAATAGCTCCAGAAGCCTTCATAGGTATAAAGCCCCGGCACGGTCATGGCCGCAATGTCGCTGCCGTCACGGGCGGCAAAGACCTGCGTCGCGGCATTGCCGCCCGCCGCCTGCACCAGCGCCCAGTCGGGCAGGCCGGCGGCGACGGCGCCGTCCTTGATGATGGCATAGGCCTGTTCGTCCAGCGGCAGCTGCGAGATCGCCGCCCGGGCCTTGTCCACCGTGGTCTGGTCCAGCGTCACCAGCAAATCGCGGCGGTCGTCCAGCGCCAGCATGGCCTTCAGGTGCCCGGAAAGCTGGTCGATCATCTCGAGCCCCGCGCGGCCGGGATAATCCTGCCGCCAGCTTTGCGCGAACCAGGCCTCGATGGCGGGGTCGTCGGTGGTCTCGCCCTGCTTGCCGAGCAGCAGATAGACCTTCAGCGCGCGATAGATCTCGGTCATTTCGCCCGAGGCGATGATCTCGGGCATCCGCCGTTCCAGGTCCAGGATCAGCCGCGGGCGCAGCATCCGCTCCAGCGCATTGGAATAGCTATCGGTCGCGACCTTGTTCAGGCGGTCGCGCTGGCTGAGGCCGAAGCCTTCCCACAGGCTGGGCTCCTCGCTGTCGCCATAGCCGGCGGGCATGCTGGCCAGATCGTTCAGCAGCGGCAGCACCGGCGTCAGGTCCGGATCGTCGATCACGTCGCGCTGCAACTCCTCGGCGGCGGCGCGGCGCCAGTTGGTGGTCTCGGCCTCGGCGGTGCGGACCAGTTCGCGGTTCTTCCAGTAGCTGACGCCGATGGCGGTGCCGGCGCCCAGCGTCAGCACCGCGATGGCAGCCAAGGCCACGCTGCGCAGCACGAAGGCGCGCCGCACCGCCTTGCGGTCATGCGAGACCCAGCCCTGTTCCGGGAACACCACCCCGCGCAGCAGGTCGTGGATGAAGAAGCTTTTGCCGCGCCCGGACATGAAGCTTGATCCGATGCCCATGCCCGGCTCCTGGATCGCGCCCAGCACCTGGTCGATGGGCGTGCCCTCTTGCGTGCCCGAGGTGAAGTAGAAGCCGCGCAGGATGGCGTTGGTCTTGTAGCGCGTGGGCTCGAACACCTTGCGCAGGAAGCCGGCCACGCTGTCGCGCAGCAGGGCCATCTGGCCCGGCAGGCCGAAGATGGCGATGCGGGCGACGCCATCGGGTTCCTCGCTGAGCCGGTCGATGATCTCGTCCGACAGGCGCGAGACCAGGCGGTCGAACTCGGCCGGCACCGCTTCATGCGTGATCGCCTTGCGGTCGGCGGTCTGGAAGGTCACGCCCCAGACCAGCTTGCGGCGGTTCAGGCTGAAGCTGCTGAAATATTCGCGGAAACCGGCGATCAGGTCGGCCTTGGTGAACATCACATAGACCGGGAAGTCGATCTTCAGATGCTCGTGCAGTTCCGCCAGCCGGGCGCGCACCGTCTCGGCATGGGATTGCAGCGTCGCGGCGTCCTGCTGCATCATGTCCTCGACCGAGAAGGACAGGATCACGCCGTTGATCGGCCGGTTCGGGCGGGTGCGTTTCAGCAGGTCCAGGAAGGCGTCCCAGCTGGCCTTGTCGGCCACCTTGTCGCTGTCCTGCGTGGTATAGCGGCCGGCGGTGTCGATCAGCACCGCATCCTCGGCGAACCAGAAATCCATGTTCCTTGTGCCGCCGAAGCCGCTGATCGCCTGGGTCTGCGCCAGCGGGAAATCCAGGCCGGAATTGGCCAGCGCCGTGGTCTTGCCCGCGCCGGGCGGGCCGATGATGACATACCAGGGCAGGTCGTAGAGCGAGGCCGCGCCGCCGGATTTCTTCAGCACCGCCAGGGCTTCGGACATCTTCTCGGCCAGCGCCTTGCCGTCGCCCTCGGGTTCGGGCGGGACCAGCGCCTGCTCGATGGCGCGGGCGGCGCGGACGCGGCGGCGCCAGCGCAGCAGCAGCACCGTCAGCGTCGCGGCCAGGATCAGCCCGACGATCAGCCCCCGCCAGAACACCGAGGCCAGCGGCCCCCAGCCCGTCATCGGCCCGCCGATCCAGACCGCCGCGCACAGCGCCGCGATGCCCAGCAGGGTGACGGTCCAGCGCCACCAGCCATGCTTGCTCCAGCGCGGGGTCGGGACGTAGATGCCTAGCAGTCTCAATTCGCGGCCTCCTGCGGGGCGGGGGCGTCATAGGTGCCCTCGCGCGCCAGCATGATCTCGACCCGGCGGTTGGCGGCCTGGCCCTCGGGCCTGGCATTGTCGGCGACGGGATCGTCCTCGCCCCGGCCCTCGGTCGTCACGCGGGAGGGGTCTTTCAGCAGCGGTTTCAGCACCTCGGCCACGCCCTCGGCGCGGGCGGCCGAGATCTGGTAATTGTCCTTGAACCGGCCCCGGCCCGAGACCGGCACGTTGTCGGTATGGCCCTCGATCAGGATTGGGCCGGGTTCGGCGTTCAGCACCTCGGCGATGCGGGTGGCCAGGTCGGCGAAGCCCGGCTTCACCGTGACCGAGCCCAGGTCGAACAGCTGCAGGTTGCCGACGCGGATGGCGATATAGTCGCCCTTGGCCTCGACGCCGACGCGGCCGTCCGCGATTTCGGCCGCGAAGGCGTCGCGGATGCGTTGCAGCTGCGGGATCTCGGCGACATAGACCTCGCCCGGGGTGCGGTCGATCTGGATCGCCGGCGCGTCCAGCGCCACGCCGCGCAGATCCTCGGCCGCGACGGCGGCGTCGCGATTGATCAGCGTCAGCAGCGTGGCAAAGGCGGCGACCAGCGCCACGGCGGCGATGCCCGCCACCGCCGGCACCGGGATGGCGCCGAAGCGGCGCGCCCTGCCCTGCACCACCGGCACCCACATCACGGAAATATCCTCGTCCGGGCGCGGATTCACCCGGCGCAGGCTTTCATAGATGGCGCTGCGGATGCGCGACAGCTCTGCCGCGCCGTTCGGCATGGTGCGGAACTGGCCCTCGAAGCCCAGGGACAGGCAGACCAGCATCAGCTCCAGCAGGTTGTAGTTCTGCGCCGGGGCATAGAGCGCCTTTTCGGCCTCCTGGAAGAAGCCGACGCCGGAATCGCGCTTGTGAAAGAATCGCGCGACCATGGAATATTGCTGCCAGTTGCCGCGGTCGGCGCCGGGCAGGTTCTGGACGATGTCGTCCGCGGTGCCCGACAGCGCGTATTTTGCCACCAGCGCCTCATGCGGGTTGATGCCGTGCGAGAGCGCATTGCGCTCGAAGCGGTCGATTTCGCGCGTGACATGCTCCATCAGCGGCGCGACCTGCAATTCGACGAGGCCAGTGCGCAGACGTCCCAGCAGGATCAGCAAGGGGGCAGCCGAGGCGATCAGCGGGTTCGCGGAACTGGCCGCGCCCAGATCGCGCACCTGCATCGCCTGCGCCTGCGGGATGCGCGGCGCGACGCGGTTCGGCTGCTGCGGCGTGGCGATGTCGGGAAAGAAGCCGCGCTGGTCCGGTCCCGCCGCCCGCCCGATCTGCGCGGGATCGGCCGGGCCGAAAGGGCTGTGCCCGCCCTGCCCCGGCGGCTGCCAGCCACCGGGATAGCCCTGATGGCCGGGGGTCGGTTGCTGTGCTGCCGGGCGCGCCGGACCGCCGATCCAGGTCTGGCCCTCGGCCGGCTGGCCAAAGGGCGAGCCCGAGCCGCCGCCTGGCCCTGGCCGCGACCAGTCCTGCGGGTGCTGACCCGGAAGCGGGCCGCCGAAGACCGTCTTGTCGCCGTCGTCGTCCTTGCCCGCCATCACGACCTCTCGGGCACCGCCCACAGTTCCAGTTTCAGGTTCGGCCAGTCGCCGGCGAAATGCATGCCGATGGCCGTCGCGGTCGAGAATTCACGCCACAGCGGCGAGTTGCGCTCCAGCCGGAAATAGACGTTCGAGGACAGCACCCGGATCTGCCGCGGCGGGTTCGGCAGGTGCTGCAGCGCGATGCCGGGCAGGTTGTTGTTGACGATTTCCGACATGCGGGTGTTCGGCCCGACCTTGCACAGTTCGGGGAACTGCAGCTGCACCTGCGACAGCGGCTTGGCGCTTTCGACCTCGATGATGAATGTGGCCTCGCGGAACAGGTTGCGATCCGCCACCGCCGCCAGATAGGAGTTCTGCCGGACCTGCTGCAAGGGCAGCCGGATCGCCCGGCCGACGTCGCGCGACAGCAGGCGCTGGATGTCGGCCACGATCTCGCCGAAACTTTCCTTGGGGTTTTCGTGGTCATAGGCCGGGTAATCCGGCGCGTGCCGGCTGGCGCTGTCGAAGCTGGCAAGCTCGCCCGCCAGCGAGACCAGTTCGCGGTAAAGCTGCTCGGGATGCACGGCCAGCGTCCGAGACAGGTGGCGCAAGACGCCGATCTGGCGGTTCAGCGCCATCAGCATCAGGTAGTCGCTGGCCTGCAAGCCGCCGCCTGCCGAGGGGTCGGTGGCATAGCGCGACAGGCTTTCCAGCCGCGCCTCGATCCAGCCGATGACCCGGGTCAGGTAGCCCATGACTTGCGGATGCGCGCCGATGACCAGCGAAGGCGGCGGAAAGGTCTCGTCCAGCGTGACCACGCCGTCGCGCAGCTCGGCGATGCGGGCCAGGCGGATGTTCTGATAGCCGGGGCGCGGGGTCTTGCGGATCGCGATCTCAAGCCGCGGCACGGCCAGTTCCAGCACCTGCTCGATGCGCGCGGACGAGGCGCTGTCGCTGACCGTCTCGGTCACGATGCCCCAGCGGGTCGTCGCGCCCTCGTCCTCATAGGGGGCGGCGTCGCGCATGTTGGGGCTGGAATCGGGCAAGGTCAACCAGACGAATTGCCCGGCCGCGTCCTCGGGCACCCGCACCGGCACCGGCAGCGGCCCGGTGCCCGGCGCGTCGAAAGGCGTGCCGTCGGGCATGATCCCGGCCACGGCGCGCAGCGCGATCATGCCCTGCTGCGCCTGGTCGCGGTCCAGCACCAGCTCGCCCACGCCCCAGGGATAGGGGGTGATCAGCCGGGTGCGGGCCTGGACCAGATGCTCGTGATAGCGGTCGGCCTGCTGCAGATGCTGGGGCTGCAGGAACAGCCCCTCTTTCCAGGCGACCTTGCTGAACCAGGACATGCGTCAGCGAACTCCCGTTCTCGTTGTGTCTTCCCGCGGCGGCGCGGCCAAACTAGCGACGCGCCGCCCGGGTGACCAGTCAGAATTGCCAGCGGAACTGGCCCGAGACGCCGACGCTGTCCAGCTGGTCGCCGAACCGGGCGTCGATGCGCGCCCCGGCGCTAAGCTGACGGCCCCGCGCCTTCGGTCCCATCACCTTGATCCAGTTGGCGCCGACGCTAAGCTCGCCATAGGAACCCAGGTTCTCGGTCGTCAGCGTCTCGGTGTTCTCGGCCGAGGCGAAAAGCGAGATCGTCGGGTCGGCGAAATCCTTGTACCAGGTGCCGGTCGCGAAGGCGTAAAGCGCCGTGTTGCGGCCGTTGTCGACGAAGGTCTTGGCCAGGGTGGCGCCGGCGAAGCCGATCTTGCGGGTGCTGTCCTTGAAGATCAGCGTGTAATCCTCGTCGAAGCGGATCGAGTCGGTGGACAGCTTCGACCAGGCGAAGCCCATGGTCGGCAGCACCGCCCAGCCGCTGTCCCCGATCGGGAAGCCGTAGCTGATCGAGCCGCTGAGCGTCTGGGTGTCCGAGGAGAAGTCGGTCTCGTCCAGGCCCAGGCCGGTATAGCCCGGCAGCGGCTTGTTCTCGATGGTGAAATCGGTGCGCTCGATGCGGTATTGCAGGTCGGCCTGGAACCGCCCCTTGGTCGCCGTGGCATAGAGCCCGGCATAGCGCTGCTCGAAATCGGTCGAGGTATAGGAGGTCAGGATCGAGGTCAGGTCCTGCGAGTTCGAGGGGTCGATGGCATAGACCGGCTGGCTGGTCGAGCCGCGGTTGATGCCGGCCAGCGCGCCGAAGGCCATGTTCCAGCCGCCGAAGCGGTTGTCGAAACAGGCCAGGTCGGTGCCGACCTGAAGGCCGTAGTAATCGGCATTCACCTCGGTTTCGACATTGCTGATGCCGTTGTCGGTGCGGCCGCTGGCGGTGGCGTGACCGCCGATGGCGCGGCCCCAGCTGCCGATGCCGCAGGGCTTTTCCTGGTCCTCATAGGCCAGGGCGGTGACGAAGGGGCTGGTCGGGCGGTTCACCACCGAGCCGATCAGCGACTGCACCAGCGCCACGTTGCCGAAGATCGCGCCCATGGCCGGGTTCAGCTGGCTGACCAGCTCCAGGTCGCCCTGGCGGTCCGATCCGGCGCGCTGCACCGAATAGACGATACGCTCGGACCCGGCCGGCAGGTCGCTGCGGGTATAGTTGAAGTCGTTGGCGCTGCCGAAACTTTCGTCGACGTCGATCAGCGTTACCCGCGCCCCGCGCTGCGGCACGGTATCGCGGTCGGTCAGGTCGAAATCCAGGTGGTAATTGCCATGCGCGGCGCCGCCCAGCACCTCGATCCGGTCGGCGGTCATGGTGCGCAGGTTCAGGTCCAGCCGATAGGTGCCGCTGCCGTTCAGGCCGCCGATGCGCAGCACGCCCGAGGTCGAATTGTCGGCCATGTCCAGAGTGCCGCTGTTCGTGACCGCGCCCGAGACGTGGGCCTGGTTGCCCGCCACCTCGACCGTGCCCTGGTTCAGCAGCGCGCCGTCCAGCAGGCCGGCCAGCGCCAACGTGGTGCCGGAGCCGACCACGGTGCGCGCCGCCGAGACCTGGCTGCCGGCGCCGAGTGTGTAATCGGCATTCAGCCGCAGGTCGCGGCCGATGCTGGCGCCGTCGCGCAGGACCAGCGTGCCGCCGTCATAGATCAGGTCGCCCGTGACCGTGCCGGCCAGCGTCGCCCGGCCCGAGGTCGCCAGCGAGCCGTCCAGCGTGCCCGCCTGGGTCAGGGTGCCGCGGTTCTCGAGATCGCCGGTCAGCCGGCCGTTCAGGAAGAAATTGCCGCCCGCCTGGTTCAGGATGCCGCCCGTCGCGGTCAGCCCGCTGCCGGCGACGATACGCGCCGTCGCGCCGGATTCGTTGCGCATGCCGCCCGCAACGGTGGCATCGCCGCCGCGGGTGGTGAAATTCCCGGCCTCGTTCACCAGCCCGCCGGCGAGGGTGCCGGCCAGGGTCAGGTCGGCGCGGTTGGTGACGGTGCCCTGGATGCGGCCGGCCCAGTCGGCGCTGCCGGTGTTCAGCACCGCGCCGGTGATGGTGCCGGCACCGGCCAGCGTGCCGGCATTGACCAGCGCGCCCTGCAGGGTGCCGTCGACGGTCAGCGCGCCGCTGGCCAGGTTCTGCGCCGCGACCGGCGCGCCTTGCGCGGCGTCCGGGTCGGCCATGGCCAGCCGGCTGCCGGCGGCGATGCTGGCGGTGCCGGCATTCAGGAACTCTTCGGTCGAGAGTGTGCCCGCCACGTCCAGCCGCCCGTTCCGGAGGTTGCGCAGCGACTGGACGCTGCCGCCCAGCGTGGCCGTGCCGGCGTTCTCCAGCATGCCGGCGATGGTGCCGGTGCCGGTCAGCCGGCCAAGGTTGCCGACATCGCCGGCGATCGTGCCGCCCGTCAGCGTGGCGGTGGCGCCGGCGCGGTTCGCAAGATCGGCCTGCAGTTGGCCGGCCAGGGTCAGGCCGCCGGCGTTCTGCACCGTCGCGGCCGAGGTCAGCACGCCCGTCTCGGCGATCGACATGGTCTGGTTGTTGAAAAGCTGGCCGATGTTCAGCCGGGCGCCGGTCGTCAGGGTGCCGTCGTTGACCAGCCGCCCGGTGATGCGCCCGCGCCCGTTCAGCGTGCCGGCACTGGCGACGTCGCCCTCGACCGTGCCGCCGTCCAGCGTCACGGTGCCGTGGTTTTCCACGAAGCCGTCCAGGGTGCCGGCCAGGCTCAGCCGGTCGTTGTTCACCATGCCGTCGTCGAGGCTGAGGCGGTGGCCCGCGCCGACCGTCACCCGCTCGTCATTGATCAGCGTGGCGACGCTCAGGTCGTCTTGCAGCGCCAGCGTGCCGGTGTTTTCCAGCCGGTCGACCCGGCCCGCGATAGTGGCATTGCCGGCATTGGCCAGCGTGCCGGTCACGGTGCCGGTCCCGGTCAGGGTGCCGCCATTCTCCAGCCGCCCCGCCAGCGTGCCCCCGGCCAGCACGGCCGAGCCGCGGTTGCTCAGCGTGCCCTCGATCCGGCCGGCCAGCGTGGCGCGGTCGTTGTTGACCAGGGTGCCGTCGCCGCGCAACGTGCTGCCGGCGGCGACATTCAGCACCTCGTCATTGACCAGCGAGCCGACGCGCAGCGTGCCGCTGCTGGTCAGGGTGCCGGCATTGGTGACGGCGCCCGTCACCCGTCCGGCCAGCGTGGCCGTGCCGTTGTTGGCCAGCGCGGCGATGGTGCCGTTGCCGGTCAGCGTGCCCGCGTTCGTCACCGTGCCGGCGATGGTGCCGCCGTCCAGCGTCGCGCTGTCGTGGTTGACCACATCGGCCTCGAGCCGGCCCGAGACGATCAGCTCGTTGCCGTTCTGCACCGCCGTGTCCGATTGCAGCGTGCTGCCCGCGGCCACGTCCACGAGGCCCGCGTTCTGCACCGAGGCGACGCTCAGCCGGCCCTGCGAGGTCAGCACGCCGGTGGCCGCGTTCTCCACCCCTCCCCCGACCCGCCCGGACAGGGTGGCGCTGCCGGCATTGCTCAGCGCGCCGGTGATCGTGCCGCTGCCCGAGGTCTGGCCCAGGTTGACGACCCGGCCGTCGACCGTGCCGCCGTTCAGCGTCAGGCGGCCGTTCGCCTGGTTCTGCACCATGCCGTTCAGCCGGCCGGCGACGGTCAGGCGGTCGCGGTTCTCGACCACGCCGGTCGCGGTCAGCACCCCGGTCGAGGTGATGTCGACCACCTCGTCGTTCACCACCCCCGCCACGGACAGGCTGCCGTCCTGGGTCAGGGTGCCGGTATTGGTGACCGTGCCGGTGACCGTGCCGGTCATCTCCATGCTGCCGCTGTTCGTCACCCCGCCGGTGATGGTGCCGGCGCCTTGCAGGTTGCCGCTGTTCGTGACCGATCCGGCCACCGTTCCCGCCGCTAGCGTCGTGGTGCCCGAATTGTCCAGGTCGCCCGTCAGCTGGCCCGAGAGGTTCAGCTCGGCCTCGTTCTCCAGCGCCGTGGCCGTGGTCAGCGTGCCCGCGACCTCCATCACCCCGTCGTCGTGGTTGCGCACGCTCTGCGCCGTGGCCGTGGTGCCGGCGTCGATGGCAAGGGTGCCCTCGTTCGTCAGGGCGCGGACATTGTTCAGTGCGCCGCTGGAATCGGCATCGGTGGTGACATGCAGGTCGCCGCGGTTGTCGAGATCGTGGCCGCGCATGTCCAGCCCGGCCGAGACGGTGATGTCGCCGCTGGTATCGTTGGTCAGGTTGCCCTCGAGGAAGGAATCCTCGCTATAGGTGACGGTGCTGCGGTTCAGCAGGTCGCCGATGATGTCGACGTTGTTCACCGTGCCGCCCTCGTTGGCGAACAGGTCGGCGACGATGGTCAGCGTGTCCTCGGTGCCGTTGGTGCCGTCCACCCGGCCCGAGTTGGTGAAGATGCCGTCCACGCCCAGGGTCACGCTGCCATTGGTGCCGTCCAGCGTCAGCTGGTTGCGGTTGGTCAGGTCGCCGTTCACCTGCGACGAGGAATTGACCAGCAGCGTGCCGCGGTTGGTCAGGTTGCCGTTGACCTCGGCGCCGTCCAGCGTGACCGTGCCGCTGGCGCTGTTCTGGATGCCGGCGGTGCCGTTCACGGTCACGGTGCCGGCGATGTTCAGCGCGCTGCTGTTGTCGATGCGCTGGGTCGCGGTCACGGTCTCGCCCGCGTCGACGGTGGCGGTGCCGGAATTGTCCAGCCGCTCGACCTGAAGGTCGCCGGTCAGGTTCAGGGTCTGGTTGTTGTCGAGCGTGCCCACGGAACCGCGCGCGTTCAGCACGCCGTCGTTTTCCAGCGTGCCGGTGACGCTGCCGCCGTTCAGCGCCGTGGTCGCGCCGGCCCCGTTCAGCAAATCGCCCGCGATCGTGCCGGCGACCGTGGCCTGGCCCCGGTTCACCACGCGCTGGTCGGCGGTCAGGACATGGCCGGCGCCGACGGTCATCGTGCCGGTGACATTGTTGGTCAGCTGCCCGACCCGGACGTCGCCCGAGGTGGCCAGGATATTGTCGTTCGTCAGCCGGCCCGCGACCTGGCCCGCGATATTCATCGTCCCGGCATTGTCGACCCCGCCCGAGATCGCGCCGTTCGCGCCCATGTTGACCGTGCCGGTGGCGCTGTTGTCCAGCCCGCCGCTGAGGCTGCCGTTGACGGTCAGCCGGTCGTTGTTCTGCAGCGCCCCGCCGGTGCTGGTCAGGCTGTCGCCACCGCGCACGGTGACCTGCTCGTCGTTGACGAGCGTTCCGACCGTCAGCGCGCCGTCGGTGGTGACGGTGCCGGTGTTGCGCACCTCGCCCGAGACGGTGCCCCGGCCCGTCATGCCGCCGGCGTTGTCGAGATCGCCGTCCAGCGTGCCGCCTTCCATCGAGAGACTTCCGTCGGCGTCATTGACCAGATCCGCTGAAATCTCGCCCTGCAAGGCGATGTCGCCGCTGTTCTGCAACGCATTGGCGACGCTGAGCCGACTTCCCTCCTGGACGATAAGCTCGCCGCCGTCGTGGTTCTGCCATTCATCGGCCGAACTATCGCTGACCACATAAGTCTGGCCGTAGTCATCGACCCGGCCATTCACCGTCCCGAGGATGTTCAGCCGGTCGTTGTTGCGCACATCCCCCGTGACCTCTCCACGTAAGGCGAAGAAACCGTCGTTGACCACATTGCCGGCCAGAGCACCCTGCCATCCCAGGGCCAGCGTGCCAGGACCGTCGATGTGGACGTCGCCGTCAACGTCAATGTCCAGTACCAACTCGTGGCCGCTGCCGACCCAAAATTCCAGCGGGTCGCTACCATTGGCATTCAACTCCCCGCCCCAAAATCCGTCACGCCTCAGCCGGAAATCGCCGCCGTCCAGCCGCAGCCCCGCCGCCGTGACCGGCCCGCTGACCCGCATGGTGATCCTGCCGGAAGGCGAGCCGGTGATCACTCCGGTTTCATTCGCCGGCAGGTTGTCATGATCGCCGTCGGCATCAAGCCAGATCTGGCTACTGTCCGACCAGCCTTGGTCCACGCGCGAAAGATCCAGCTCCATGTCCGCCCGCGCCGCCCCCGGCAGCGCGGCGAGCGAGATCAGTGCGGTGGTCGCGAAAAGGCGCGAGCGGGCGAAGCGCCGCAGCGGCAGGGAAATGTCCGATATGAAAACTGGCAGCATCTGAATTCACTTTTTGCGAAGGAATAATGTGGCACGCACGGAACTCTGCTTAACAGGGTTACTTTGGCCCGCCGGGCCTGCACAAGTCCCGAACCGCCCCCTGCGGCGATTTTCGCGCTCAGCCGGGGCCGGGATGCCGCATCCGGTCCACCTCGGCCACGAAGGCGCGCAGCGCGGCGGTCAGCGGCCGGGCCGGCATGGTCTCGACCGCCGCGACCGCGCCGCCGGGGCCGGACATGCGCCGCTCGGCCCAGTCGCGCAGTTCGGCCACCGTCCAGCGGCGCAGGAAGGGGTTCGCCGCCACCACCGCGCCGCCCATGACGCTTTCAACCGATTGCGCCGGATCGGCCCGCAGCGCCATATCCGCGCCACCCGGGCCCAGGAAATGCGCCAGATACAGCCGTCCGGCCGAGACGGCATGACCGCGCGCGCGCAGGAAGGCCTCGTTCTCCTGCGCGAGATGGCGCACCATCTGCCGCGACAGCGCCGCGTCCAGCCGCAGGTCCAGCACCTCGCGCGGCGACAGGCGCGCCACCAGGTCGGGGCGATAGCTGCGCATCATCCGCAGCCAGGTGCTCTCGATGAACTGGCCAAGCCCGGTCGCGGTCGAGCGCGGGTTCTTCGCCGCCGCATCGCCGCCGCTCTCGACCCGGATGATATGGCCGATCAGCGTCTCGATGGAATCCGAGGCCAGCACCTCGCCCCCGCCGCCCAGGAGCGGCAGCGGGTCGACCGGCGTGCCGTCGCGCAGCAGTTGCAGCGCCAGCCCCGGCTCGGCCCGGCCCGGAGCGACGCCGGCGCGGCCGATGACGGCGCCTTGCGCCAGCTCCGCCCCCTGCGCCACCTCGGGCGCAAGGCCCAGATAGCGGCTGACCAACCCGCCGGGATGGGTGATCTCGACCAGGCCCGCGCCAAGCGCCGAGACCCGCCCGGCGGCGACCGCCAGCACCGGGCTGCCCTGCGGCGCGCTCCAGACCACCTGGCCACGGCCCTCGGCCGCATCGCCCGGCACGAAGCGCTGCGACAGCACCCCGCCCACGGGTTGCAGCAGCGCCGCCCCCTCCGCGCGCCGGACCCGCGCGCCGGGGGCGTAGCATTCGAAACCCTCGGCCGTCGGCACGACATAGCAGGGCTTGTCGCCCGAAGGCCCGCTGACGCCGACGAACAGCACCGCCCCCGGCCGCTCGGCGGCGGCATCGGCATAGATCAATGTCAGCCGGTCCTGCGCATCGGCGAAGCCGTCCAGGTCGAAGACCTGCGACATCAGCGCCAGCGCCTCGCCGATGACGGCGGGCGGCACGTCGCCGCGCAGCGCCGCGGAATAGATCACGTCCAGCAGCCGCTGCTGGCCCTGCGGCGGCGCGGCATCGCCGGCGCGCGCCATGGCGTCCTGCATCAGCGGCTGGTCGGCCCAGGCATCGGCCGAGGCCGCCAGCTGCCCCGCCGCCGACAGCGCCAGCGAGCCGAGATAGCCCTGCGGCCCATAAAGCGACAGCTGGATCACCTCGCGCCCGCCGTCGCGCGGCCGCCAGCGCAGCGCCAGCACCGTGCCGCGCGCCAGCTTGCCGTCCATCGCAAGCTGGCTGTGCAGGCGCTCCTCGACCCGGGCCGCGGCCCCGGCATCGAAGCCGTTTTCCGAAAGCAGCGCCGCGGCCGTGGTGTCGCGCGCGGTCTCCAGCACCATCTCGCGCCACAAGGGCACCCGGCTCGCGGCATCGCGCAGGAACAGCACGCCCGCGCTGGCATCGGCCTGGGCCGGCGCGGCAAGGCTGGCGTTCATCAGCCGCTCGCGGCCGCGCTCGGCCTGGAACAGCGCGAATTCCTCGCGCGTCGAGGGCAGCGCCGCCACCAGCTGCCGGTCCTGCGGCACCAGCGTGCTGTCCAGAAGCCGCACCCCCGCCGCCGCCCCCGGCACCCGCCCCGAAGCGGTCAGCGCCGGCGGTGCAGGCAGCCGGCGCGTCTCGGCCTCGGCACCGTCGCCGGGCGGCGGGATGATGATCGGGTCGCCGGGAATGTCGGTGAAGGTGTCGCCGCGCACCACCGGGGCGATGTCGAATTGCGATTCGACCTGCACCATGGCCGGCTCGGACGCCAGCAGGGCCGAAAGGCGCGGCCACAGCCAGGCCCCGAGCCCGGCCAGCACCAGCGCCGCCAGCGCGCCGCGCAGGGCAAGGCCCCGGCGCCGACGCCGGCGCGCGCCCTGGCCCATCTGGCGGAAACGGGGGTCGATCCCGGTCATGGCCTAGCGGAACAGGCCCGAACCCATCAGCGACGGGTTGATCTGCCGGCTGGGCGTGGGCTGCTGCGCCGGCGCAGGCTGGCGGCGCGGCGCGGCCTGCTGGGCGCGGCTGGCCGCAGGCGCGGCGCGGCTTTCGCGTGCCGGGGCAGAGCGCGCCGCGGCGGCGCGGGGCGTGGCCGCGGGCTGTGTCGCGGCCGTGGCCGGCGCGGGGCATTGCAGCTCGCCCCGGCGCAGGATGGCGCGGAAGAGGCCGGTGTCCGGGCGCGCGTCCGCCTCGGCGCCGGCCGCCTGCGACCAGCGCCGCACCGCCCCCGCCGAGCCCGCGCCCCAGGCGCCGTCGATGCTGCCGGCATAGCAGGCCATGCGCCGCAATTCGGTCTGGATCGCCTCGGCCAGACGATCGGCATCGGGATCGAAGGCGCCGTCGCCCAGCAGGCGCTCGAAAAGCCCGGCGTCGCGCTGTCGGATCGCCTGGCGCGATTCGAAGGCCAGGCCCAGCGGCCCGCGCGGATCGAAGCCGGCCAGCACGGCAAGGTCGCCGACGATGATCGAGGGTTGCGGCAGACCGGGACGGGTCGGGGGCTGCGGCCCGCTGTCGGGCAAGGGCGCGGGCATCGGCGCGGCCACCGCCTCGATCACCTGGCCCGAGGGCAGCGGCGTGATGACCAGCCCCTGCGCGCCGGCCGGCGCCGTCCAGCCCGCCAGCACGACCATCGCCAGATATGCCCCGCGCCTGCCCATCCCCCCCTCAATTCGGCCTTGGCGTGGCGAAGACCGTCCAGTCGGCGCGGTCCTGGGTGTCGATCTCGGCGAAACGGGCGTCAAGATAGCCGCGCAGCAGGCAGTCCCGCTGGCCCTCGATCTGGAATCGGCGCGGTGCCACGCACATCGGAATCGCCCCCGCCAGCACCTCATTACCGAACACATCGGCGGCGAAAATGTAATAATAGCGTGAGCGCAGCGGGTCGCGTTCCAGGGTGGCGCATTGGTTCGGCGCCACCCGCCACCAGCCCCGGGTGGCGAAATCCTGCCCCGAAGGGCGGGCCAGCGCCACGTTCAGCACGTCAAAGGACTGATTGCACAGCCGAAGCTCGGCCCATGCGGCTGCCGGGCCGAGTGTGGCCAGCACGCCCAAGGCCAGAATTTTCAATTCAGGGTTGATAGAGCGCCGATTGAGCACCGCTTTCAGCCATGTTACAGCCCGGGACGGGCAAAGGAGTTTCAACAGCATGAAACCGATCCTGACAGCGGGCGCAACCTTTCCGCGAGGCCGGGGCCCTGGCTTGCGGGCGGCCGCGCTGCTGGCGGTGCTGGCCGGGCCCGCCCTGGCGCAGCAGGACGCCCCCGCCGCCAAGCCGCTGCTGCTGGAGCTGAACGGCGCCGTCACCACGAAGGACGGCGGCTGCCAGCTGACCCTGGTCGCGACCAATGCGCTGCCGACCGGTCTGACCCGCGCCGCCTGGCAGGTGGCTATCTTCGACCGCGCGGGCGCGGTGCAGGGCCTGCCGATCCTCGACTTCGGCGCGCTGCTGGCCGGCAAGACCAAGGTCGCGCAATTCGCCCTGCCGGGCCAGGGCTGCGACGGCATCGGGCGCATCGTCGTCAATGACGTGGCGGAATGTCTGGCCGAGGACGGCTCGGACCAGCGCATGGCCTGCCTGACCGGGCTCGAGGCCCGCAACCGCAGCGAAATCGAGTTCGGATTGTAAATGTTCGCCGACCTGCCGCTTGTCACCTGGATCGTCTTTGCCGCGCTGGCGGGGCTTTCGGTGCTGACCCTGACTGTCGTGATCTTCAAGCTGATGCAGTTCCGCCGCATGGGCGTCGGCGGCCACCGCCTGGCCGAGGCGATCCTGGACGACTGGCTGAACGGCCGCCCGGACGAGGCGCAGCGCAAGGCCAATTCCGGCCGCACCGTGCTGGCCCGCGTGCTGGGCGCCACCATGTCGGGCCTGCGCGCCCGGCCCTCGGAACCCGGCTATGGCGAGGAACTGGCCCGCCAGGTCGCGCTGGCCGAGCTGGTGCAGATGGGCGCGCGCATGCGCCTGCTGGAGGCCGTGGTGCAGATGGCACCGATGCTGGGGCTTCTGGGCACGGTCATCGGCATGATCGACGCTTTCGGCAACCTGGCGCTGAGCCAGCAGACCTCGGACCCGCGGCTGCTCGCCGGCGGGATCTGGACGGCGCTGACCACCACGGCGGCCGGGCTCGCCATCGCGCTGGTCGCCTATTTCGTCTCGGCCTGGCTGGAAGGCCGGATAGAGGATGAGCGCCAGGGTATCGAGCTGGCCGTTTCGGCCGCGATCCACGGCCGGATCGCGCGGCCCGGACGCTAGGCCATGCAGGTGGCGCGGCCCTCGATCCGGCCACCCGGGCTCGACCTGCCGCGCAGGCCGCGCCGCCGGGGCTTCTTTGCCATGACGGCGCTGGCGGATGTGCTGTTCCAGCTTCTGATCTTCTTCATGGTCTCGGCGAGCCTCGTCAGCTATTCGCTGCTGCCGCTGCGCAGCGGCGCGCTGCGCGACAGCGGCGGCGGCGCGGCGGCCGGCGAGGAGGCGCCGCAGGCCGGCACCACCCTGACCGAGGCGCGCGCCACCGCCGTCTGGACGCTGAACCCCGGCGGCATCACCGCCTCGGGCCAGCAATTCGCCCTGCCCGGCGTGGCGGCGCTGGCCGATGCGCTGGCGGCGCAGGGGACGCGCAACGTGCTGATCGTGCTGCGCCCCGCGGTACCGGTGCAGGACCTGGTGCAGGTGCTGGAAATCCTCTCGGCGCGCGGCATCGACTCGGTGCAGATCGCCGAGGCGCCCGGGGGCGCGGGATGAGCCTGCACCTGCCCTCGCGCCGCGAGCGGCGGGTGCATGTCGACAGCGCGCTGTCGATCGTGAACATCGTGCTGCTGCTGATCTTCTATTTCCTGCTGACGGGCCAGGCGCCGCGGGTCGAGACGCCGCTGGAGCTGGCGCGCTCGACCACGCTTTCGGCCGAAGACCTGCCCTCGCCGGTGCTCGAGATCCGGGGGCCGCAGGACTGGCTGCTGGACGGCGCCCCGATCCGGCCCGAGATGCTGCCGGCGGCGCTGGCCTCGGTGTCGGGGCCGGTGCATCTGCTGATGGACCGCGCGGCGCCGTCCAGCCTGCTGATGCAGGTGCTGCGCCGGCCCGAACTGGCCGATCACGACATCCGGCTGGTGACGCGGAAGGATGTCGCGCCGTGATCGGCCAGCAGCCCATGGCGCGCGGCTGGGCGGTCGCGGCGGCGCTGTCGCTGGCCGTGCATGGCGCGGCGGCGGGCGCGTTCCTGTGGCGCCCGGCCCTGCCCTGGCAGGAGCCGACGCCGGCGCCGGCGCAGATCCAGGTCAGCGCCCTACCGCTGCCGACGCTGGCTCCCGAGACCGAGGTTCTGCGCCCGATCACCGCCCCGGCGCCGCCCGAGCCCGAGACCGGACCGGAGCCCGCACTGGCGCCGGCGGTGCCGCAGGGCGCTTCGCCCGTGCTGACCAGCAGCGCCCTGCCGACCGGCCGCGAGGCTGCGCCGCCCCAGCCCGAACCGCAGCCCGAGGCCGGGGCCGAAACCGGTCCCGACGCCGACCCGCGCCTGGTCGCCCTGTTCCAGCGCATCCGCAGCCAGCTGACCGCGCCCTGCCTGCTGGCGCTGCCGGCGCTGGATGCCGAGGGGCGGATCCGGCTGAACCTGCTGGCCGCCGACGATGCGCAGATCCCCGGCCTGCTGCGGGCGCTGACGCAGGGGCTGGAAACCGGCGTCGACGGCCAGGCGGTGCTGCTCGACCGCCGGCAATGCCCGGCGCTGGCCTTTGCCCGCCGCGACGCGCGCTATCCGGTGTTCCCGCTGGGCATCAACCTGCAATCGCAGGACGTGGCCAGCGGCGCGAGCCTGCGCGGCACCATCTCGGGCGGTGCCGGGCGGCAGGTCACGCTGCTGTTGATCGACGACAATGGCGTGACCCACGACCTGCGCCGCTTCATGGTCAGCGCCGGCGGGCAGATCCGCTTCGACCTGCCCATCGCCCGCGACGGCGCCGGGCGCGACACGCATCAGCTGCTGCTGGCGGTCGCCACTCCCGCCCGCCCGGCCAGCGTCAGCGCCGGGGCGGGCGAACTGGCCGAGACCTTCTTCGAGCGGCTCGCGCGCGAGGTCGGACCCGAGGCGCTGGTCGGGGTCAGCAGCGTCTATGTTCGTGCAAAATCATAGGAAAAGCCGTCATCCTTCACCTGGATTCTAACGTCCGACATGCCTTGCCCCGAGACCATGCGCGACAGCACCTGCCGCGACAGGTCGGGCAGGATCGAATTGGTGATGATATTGTCGATCATCCGGCCGCCGCTGTCCGGGTCGCGGCAGGCGGCGACGATATGGTCGATGACCGCATCGTCCCAGGTCAGGCTGGCGCCGTGGCTCTCGCGCATGCGCCGCGCCACCGAACCGAGCTTCAGGCGGCTGATCCCGCCCAGCACCTCGGCCGACAGCGGCACATAGGGGATGGTGACGATCCGGCCCAGCAGCGCCGGCGGGAAGGTGCCCAGCAGCTCCTCCTTGAGGCTGGCTTCCAGCGTTTCCTCGTCGGTGATGCTGCCCTCGGGGGCGAGGGTCATGATCGTGCCGGTGCCGACGTTCGAGGTCATCAGGATGAGCGTGTTGCGGAAGTTGATCGGGCGGCCGTTGCCGTCCTCCATCCGCCCCTTGTCGAAGACCTGGAAGAACAGCTCGTGCACGTCGGGATGGGCCTTTTCCATCTCATCGAGCAGCACCACGGAATAGGGCTTGCGGCGCACCGCCTCGGTCAGCCGGCCGCCCTCGCCATAGCCGACATAGCCCGGGGGGGCGCCTTTCAGCAGGCTGACGGAATGCGCCTCTTGGAATTCGGACATGTTGATGATGATGACGTTCTGCTCGCCGCCGTAAAGCGCCTCGGCCAGCGCCAGCGCGGTCTCGGTCTTGCCGACGCCCGAGGGGCCGCAGAGCATGAAGACGCCGATGGGTTTCTCGGGGTTGCCGAGACCGGCGCGGGCGGTCTCGACCCGGCGCGCGATCATCTGCAACCCCTGGTCCTGGCCGATCACCCGCGCGCGCAGCAGGTCCGACAGGCCCAGCACCGCCTGCAATTCATCGGCGACCATGCGGCCGGCCGGGATGCCGGTCCAGTCGCTGATGACGCTCGCCACCGCCTGCTCATCGACATGCGGCCAGATCATGCGCGCGTCGGCGTGGATCTGGCCCAGCTGGTCCATGGCGGCGGTCAGCTCGGCGCGGATGGTGTCCTCGTCGAAACCCTCGCCCTCGCGTGCCGCCAGCGCCTTGCGCAGGGCCAGGATTTGCTCGACCAGCGTTTTCTCGTCGGCAAAGGCGGCTTCCAGATCAGCCAGCTTGGCACGCGCGTCGTCCAGCCGGGCGCGGGCCTCGTCCAGCCGGGCGGCATCGCCCTCGCCCAGGTCGCGCTCGGCCTCGCGGGCGGCGATCTCGGTTTCCAACCCGGCGATCTCGGCGCGCAGGTCGGCGATGCGGGCGGGGATGGCGCTTTGGCTGACCGCGACGCGGGCGCAGGCGGTATCCAGAAGCGACACCGCCTTGTCGGGCAATTGCCGCGCCGGCAGGTAGCGCGCCGAGAGCTTCACCGCCGCCTCCAGCGCCGCGTCCGCGATGCGGACCTTGTGATGCGCCTCCATCGGCGCCAGCAGGCCGCGCATCATGGCGCAGGCGACCTCGACCGAGGGCTCATCGACCGAGATCGGCTGGAAACGTCGGGTCAGCGCTGGATCCTTCTCGAAATAATTGCGGTATTCGGCCCAGGTCGTCGCGCCGATGGTGCGCAGCGTGCCGCGCGCGAGCGCCGGCTTCAGCAGGTTCGCGGCATCGCCCGTGCCCGCCGCACCGCCGGCGCCGACCAGCGTATGCGCCTCGTCGATGAACAGGATGATCGGCGTGGCCGAGCTTTGCACCTCATCGATGACCGAGCGCAGGCGCTGCTCGAACTCGCCCTTCATGCTGGCCCCGGCCTGCATGGCGCCGATATCCAGCATGTGCAGCCGCATGCCCCGCAGCGCCGGCGGCACCTCGCCCGAGGCGAGCTTCTGCGCGAAACCCTCGACCACGGCGGTCTTGCCGACGCCGGCCTCGCCGGTCAGGATCGGGTTGTTCTGGCGCCGGCGCATCAGCACATCGACGATCTGGCGGATCTCGTCGTCGCGGCCGACGACCGGGTCCATCTTGCCATCGGCGGCCTGCGCCGTCATGTCGACCGAGAACCGCCCCAGCGCAGTCGCGGCGCCCTCGCGGCCGGCGGGCGCGGCGCCGATGCCGGTGCCGTCCATCGGGCGCAGGCTTTCCTCTTCCGAGTCCTTCCATAGGCTGCGCGCCTCGGAGCCGATGCGTTCGGCCGACATCTCGGCGAACAGGGGCGAATATTGCTCGATCTCGCGGCGCAGGACCGGGTCGTTCAGCAGCGCGACCAGCAGGTGGCCGGTGCGGATCTGCGCCTCGCCGAAGAACAGCGTGGCATAGGTCCAGGCGTGGTTCAGCCCGTCCGCCAGCCGTTCCGAGATGCCGGGGGTCTCGGTCACGTTCTTCTGCAACCCGTCCATCGCCCGGCCCAGGTCCTTGAGCATCCGGCCCCGGTCCAGCCCCAGCCCGCGCAGGGTGACGGAAATGTCGCCGTCCTGTTGCGAGACGGCGTGGAACAGCCAATGCGACAGCTCGACATTGCGGTTGCCGTCGCCGCGCGCCTGCCGCATCGCCTGAAGGAAGGCTTCATAGCCCAGCCGGTTCATCTTGCCGGCGAATTTCTCGATGGTGATCGCGGTCATCAATGGCCTTTCGCGGAATGCTGGCCCGCATCGCGGCCAAGCGCGAAACGGGCGACTTCAATCGGGGCGCCGCTGCGGGGCAGGCCCTCGGGGCGCATGGCGGCAAGCCAGCCGATGGCGGCATCGCCGCCCAGGGTGGCGGCGGGAATGCGGTCGGCCGGCAGCGCCAGCGCCAGGTCCACGTCCAGGCACTTGCCCAGATACCAATAGACCAGCGCCGCCAGCTGGCCATGGTGCGGCTGGCCGGGCAGGAAGCTGCGATAGGTCCGGGCATCGGGCAGGTCCAGCCGGATGCAGATCTTTTCGTTCACCGATTGCAGCCGCGCGCCCAGATAGCTGTCGCGCCCCAGCGCCCCGCCCCGGCCCAGGCCGCGCAGCTCGTCGGGTTCGAATTCCAGCCAGCTGGTGACATGTTCCTGCACCGTCACCGGAAAGCCGAAATAGCCGCCGAGCAATTGCCGCAGCCGCACGCCGCTGCGCACCCGGCCGCCAAAGACCGGCACCAGCGGCAGGCGCGCGATGTCGGGAAAATCGTCGTGCTGGCGGAAGGCGGGCGAGCCGATCCCCGCCACCGCGCCGACATAGGACTGGAAGCGGTCCTGGTCGGGGCGGTCGTGCTGGGTGATGGCATGGGAGTCGGACCAGGCGCGAAAGAACAGCTGGTAGAACCGCGCCGACAGCATGTCGGTGAAGGCGACGAAGGCATCCTCGCCCGCGTCCTGCCAGCGCAGCACCTCCTCGGTGGTGTTCAGCGGCAGCGCGCCTTGCGGGCCGAAGAAACCGGTGAACTGCGCGCGGATGCGCGGGCGGGGGCCTTCGATCTGGACGTCGGCCAGATCCTCGGCCGGGAAGGCCAGGCGCGGGTCCTGGCCGATATCGGCGATGTCCTGCGCGCGCCGCGTGCTGCGGCCGATGCGCGGCTTGGCTTCGGCCTCGCGCTCCAGCCGGCGCAGCAGGGCAAGAAAGCCCGGCGCGGTCATATCAGCGGCCCCATGCCGGTGCGGGACGGGAAACGCTTGAGGATGCCGCGCTGGCGGCTGGCGATCACCGTCTGGGTGAAGCTGTTGATGCTGGCATATTCGGCCAGGAAGCGGTCCAGCACCGCGCCCAGCAGGATGATGCCGCTGCCCTCGAAGGCGGTTTCGTCGAAGCTCAGCACCAGCTCCAGCCCGCGGGCCGGAAAGATGCCCTCGGGCCGGCGGATCGAGCGGGTGATCGGCCGCACCGCCAGCCCGGTCAGCCCAGCGATCTGCACCTCGGTCACATGGTCCGAGGCGTCGGCGAACAGCGTCAGGATCTCGCGCAGGCTGGCGGCGCCGTCGCGGCCGAAACGGTCGTCGAGGCCGAAATGGTTCAGCGACAGATAGGAGATCAGCCGCCAGTAGACGTCGCCCTGGCGCATGCGGTGCGGGCCGGCGCGCTCGATTTCGGTCATCGCCTCGCGCGGCGGCGTCGGGCCGTTCACGCAGGTCAGGGACAGCGCCTGGTCCGAGACCATGGCGAAATCGTCCGAACCCGCCAGGGGCAGCACCGCCGGCAGGTGCCGGTTCGAGCACAGCGCCCGGATATGCAGCCGCTGCGCGCGGCGGCCGACGACCGACTCGGGCGGCTCGTAGATGGCGATGAAACTCTCGGTGCCGCGATAGTCGTGGCGCTGGCCGGTGCGGCGCTCGGTCTCGGTCAGCCGGCGCGGCTTGCGGCGGATGGTGTGGTAATAGGCCGCGCGCGGCGCGCCGCCCTGCGGCAGGGCGTAAAGCGGATGCACATCGACCCGGTCATGCGCGGTGCCATAGCTGGCCTGCACGCGCAGGATGCGCTGGATCTCGTAATGGGTGATCGGGCTGGAATCCGGGGTGACGACATATTCATGGCGCTTGTCGTCCAGCCGCACCTGGTTCGAGCTTTCCTCGAACAGGTTGATCGCCGGCGCGCAGTTCAGCCGGATGTCGCGCGGCTGGATCTGGCGCGCCAGCTCGTCATTGGCGCGGTCGAATTCCAGGATGAGTTGCACCTCGCCCGCCGGGATGCGGGACAGCACGCTGCGCATGTCGGTCAGGCGGAAGCCCATGAACTTGCGCGGAAAGGCGAAGAAATCGCGCAGGATAGCGAACCCTTCGAACAGCCGGCCGTCGCGGTCGAAAAGCAGCTCCTCGCGGGTGAAGCCGATCTGCTCGACCTGGCCCTCGCGCAGGCGCAGGAAGGCCGGGTCGCCGTTCGGCATCAGCCAGCGCAGCGAGACTCGGGTCAGGTTGCAATGGATCTGCTCATAGGCGGCGATGGCGCGGACATGGTCGGCGGTCAGGTGGAAGGTCAGCGCGTCGGGCGCGTTCAGCCCCATCGCCTCGCCATCGGTGCGGGCAAGGTCGATCTGCAGGCCGGCGCGGGTCGCCGGGTCGGGGTCCTGGCCCAGGCCGCCCAGCGTCGTGGTCTGGTCGTGATAGGTCAGCCCCGCAACCGCCAGCGGCAGCACCACCAGGTCCGAGGTCAGGCTGAAGCGGCAGGCCACGCGCTTTTCGGCATCGCGAAAGCGCGCGTCCAGATATTCGCCGCGCTTGAAGACCTGCGGCCCCTCGTTCCGGCGCGACAGCGGCGCGGCCTCGACGATCATGCAGCTGGGGATCGGCGCCAGCGCATCGGGAAAGATCTGCTCCAGCAGTTCGGTGGTGAAGTCGCGGAACTCCTCGTCGAGCTTCAGCTGCACGCGGGCGGCCAGGAAGGCCGAGCCCTCCAGCAGGCCGGCGATGGTCGGGTCGATGTTTTCGCGCAGGACGCCGCCCAGGCGTTCGGCGAGGCCGGGAAATTCCTCGGCGAATTCGGCCGAGCGCTCGTAGAGCATGTCCAGTTCGCGCTCATAGGCGTCGCGGAAGGCTTTTCTCATGGCTCGGCCTGCATGCGTTTCATGGCGATCTTGCCGGCGGCGGGGTCGACCTCGGCGTGAAACTGCACCGCGATGTCGGTCGGGTCCGAGATCATCTCGGCCAGGATCTCGAAGGTGACGCGCTGGTCGGGGCCGGGGTCCAGATCCTCGACCCGCACCTCCAGCGTCTCGGGGCGCAGGCGCGGCTCGTTGCGGATCAGCGCCTCGCGGATGGCCTGGGCCAGGTCCATCGGCGTGCGATGGTCGCGCCACAGCGTGTCCATGTCGGGCAGGCCGTGATTGACGACGGAATCGCGCACGCGCGGCGTGTCGGACAGGTCGGTGCAGACGTCCAGCCGGATGGTGTTCATCAGGCTGGCCAGGTCCAAGACCAGGTTGCGGCGCAGCGATTCCTCGCTCGCGCCCTCGCGGTGCTTCTGGCTGATGAGCGTCAGGTCGCGCTCGCCCTCGGTATAGCGGCGGCCGGGGTCGCGCGAATCGCGCCGGCGCGCGGAATCGCGAAAGATATGCATCAGGGACATTTCGCGCAGGCCCCTGCGCACGGTCTCTGCATCAGAGCGACGCGCCATCATCGGCCCCCGGTTGCGGCGCGCCCGGGCAAAGGCCCGGCGCGCAAAGGAACAGGGCCGGCTGGGCCGACCCTGTCCCCGATTGCTGGCAAGGGGGCGCTTAGGCGCTCCACTCCTTGTTCTCGGCGATGTCCCAGCCGGCCAGGGTTTCGGCGCCGGCGGCACCGGTGTCCTCTTGCAGGGTGTAGGCCACCTCGAACTGGCGGAAGTTCAGGGTCAGGGTTTCTTGGATGCGGTCAAGACCGTCCTTGGCGCCACCAGTCGAATAGCTGGTGATCATGATCTTGCCCATCTTGATGCGGAAATATTCGACCGGCGCCGCGCCGCCCGACTTGCGCACGATCAGCTCGCCGTTTTCGATGTGCTCGCCGTTGGTGCAGCGCTTGATCAGGTCGTTGGTGGCCAGGTCGACGTATTTCGTCAGGGTAATATCCTGCACGTTGACCTTGCCGCCGCCGCCGCCCGAACCGACATGGGTGGTGCCCGACTGGGTCAGGCCCCAGTTCCAGGCCAGCACATCGATTTCGTCGCGGTGGGTGTCGTCCTGCGACTCGCCCTTGATGTTGTTGGAAAGTTTCAGAAAGATATCGACAGCCATTCGATCACTCCTTGGCTATAATAATCATCTCAATGGGTTACTTGCCTTTCGGCAGCTTGGAGACCAGCGACATGCCGACATCCATGCCTTCCAGCTGGAAGTGCGGTTTCAGGTAGAATTTCCCCATGTAGTAACCGGGGTTTTCCTCGTCCTCCACCACTTCCACCTTCGCACCGGCCAAGGGTTTCTTGGCCTTCTCGCGCTCGGTCGCGCTCTCGGGGTTGCCCGAGACGTATTTGTTGATCCAGGTCTGCAACTGGGTCTGCAATTGCAGCCGGTCCGGGCTTTGCCCGATCTTGTCGCGCACCATGCACTTCAGATAGTGACTGAAGCGTGACACCGCGAAGATATAGGGCAGCCGCGAGGACATGTTGTCCGAGGCCGTCGCCTGGTCGTCGACGTATTTCTTGGGCCGATACAGCGTCTGCGCCCCGATGAACGCCGCCTTGTCGGTGTGCTTGCGATGGATCAGGCCGATCATGCCGGCTTTCGACAGCTCGGCCTCGCGCCGGTCGGTGATCGACACCTCGGTCGGACATTTCAGGTCCTTCGAGCCGTCGCCGGTGTCGAAATTGTGCGTGGGCAGGTTCAGCACCTCGCCGCCCGACTGCACGCCGCGGATCTGCACGGTCCAGCCATGTTCCTTGTGCGCGCGGTTGATGTTCACCGCCAGCGCATGGGCGGCGTTCATCCAGGAGTATTTCTGACCGGCGTGGCCGTCGGTCTCTTCCTCGAAGTTGAACTCCTCGACCACGGAATTCGAGTTCTGGCTGTAGGGTTCCCGCGCCAGCACGCGCGGCATGGTCAACGCGACATAGCGCGAATTCTCGCTGTCGCGCAGCCCGTTCCAGGCGGCGTAATCCGGGGTGTCGAAGATCTCGGACAGGTCGGGGGGCGTGCCGAGCTCGGTCCAGCTGTCCATGCCCAGCAGCTCGGGCGCGGCGGCCGAGATGAAGGGCGCATGCGCCGCGGCGGCGATCTTGGACATGTCGCGCAGCAGCGCCACATCGGCCGTCGAATGGTCGAAGTAGAAGTCGCCGATCAGCGCGCCGAAGGGCTTGCCGCCCAGGGTGCCGAACTCGGCCTCATAGACGCGCATGTTCAGCGGCGACTTGTCCCATTTGGCGCCGGGATAGCGCCGGAACATCTGCTGCAGTTCCTTCTTCGAGACGTTCATCACCTTCACGCGCAGCGAGGCGTCGGTCTCGGAATGGTTGATCGTATAGGCCAGCCCGCGCCACGACGATTCCAGCTTCTGGAATTCCTCGTTGTGGATGACCTCGTTCAGCTGTTCGGTCAGCTTCTGGTCCAGCTTCGACAGCATCGCGTCGATGGTGTCGATCACGTCCTCGGCGATCAGGGTCTCGTCGTCCAGCGCCTCGCGCACCAGCGCCACGACGGCATTGTCGACCTCTTTCGCGGCGACGTCGGTGCGCGGCTTGATGGTCTGCTTCAGGATATCCGAGAACTCGTCAAGGCCGGTCAGGCTGCCTGCGGCCTCGGCCTGCTGTTTCTGCGCCATCAGTTATCCTCTTCCTCGGCCGATTTCGACGTCTCGCGCTCGGCCAGGGCGGCCATCAGTTCGGGGTCGTTGAGCAGCTTGCGGATCTGCTCCTGCGCCTTGGGCTTCGAGTTCATGTAGCGCTGCAGGTTCGCCAGGTGCTGGCGCGCCTCCAGCAGTTTCTTCAGCGCCGGGATCTGGCGCGCGACGGCGGCCGGGTTGAAATCGTCCATGCTTTCGAAGGTCAGCGAGACGCCCAGCCGGCCCTCGCCGCCCAGCTTGTTCTGGACGTTGAAGCTGGCACCGGGGGCCACGCTCTTCATGTAGTCGTCCAGCGTGGCGGCGGTCACGTCGACGAAGTCGCGCTCTTCCATCTCGGGCTTCTCGACCTCGGAGGCATTGCCCGACAGGTCGGCCATGACGCCCATGACGAAGGGCAGCTCGACCATCTTCTCGCTGTCATAGGGGTCTTCGTAGGAAATATTCACCCGAGGCGGGCGGTTGCGCTTGATAAAATCGGTCGCCTTGTCCGAAGCCATCAGATCAATCCTCCATTGCGCAAGGCAAACTGTAAAACACCCGGCGAGTCAATTCCGCAAAACTGCCCTAAGTTTCCCCGCCGGAACCCGCCTGGGCAAGCAATTCCGCCACGATGGCGTCAAAACGCTTGTGCAGCATGTCACGCGCCTTGGCCAGAAGCAACGGCACCGGGCTGGCCGGCTCATGGGTGGCGAAATAGCCCTCGACGCCCTGCAGCGTGGCGACCAGGTCGGCGCGGCGGGCGATCGGCGGCGGCGCGGCGGGCGCAGCCACGGCCGCGGGGCGGCCTTCCAGCCCGGCCTGGGTCAGCGCCTTCAGCCGCTCCATCGGCAGGGCGAAGGGCGTGCCCTGGCCAATGCGCAGCACCGCGACGCCGGCCTGCTGCGGCATCAGCATCTCCAGCGCCTCGACCAGCGGGCGGCCGATCAGCGCGCGCGCCTGCGCGACCAGCATCAGCGCCGGGGACGAGGGCTCCTGCGCGGCCAGCCAGGCGCGCGCCGCGTCCAGCGCCGCCTCGGCCGCGGCGCGGTCGGGGACCGGGCGTTCGCCCGCCGGCGGGGCGGGCAGCGGCGCGGGCGCATCGGCGACGGCCGGGTCCGCGGCGGGGGTCGGCGCCTCGGGTTCGGGCGCGGCCTGCCAAGGCGACAGCTCGGGCCGGGCGGCGGCGATCATGGCCTGCATCTCGGCCACCGCATCGCGCAGCGCGGCCAGGTCGGGGCGGAAGCCCTGCCCCGCCGCCAGCGCCGCGATGCGGTGCAGCGCGTCCAGCAGCCGCGACAGCCGCTCATGCACCTGCGTCACCGCGCGCAGATTGGCCTCCGAACGCAGCGCGCCCAGGAAGTCCGAGCCCGCCAGATCCTGTTCGGATTCGCGCGGGCTGGCCTTGCCGGTCACCACCATATAGCGACGCAACGTCACTTCGCCGTTCGGCACCACCGAGAGGTGCATGAGCGGCATCACCGCGGTCGCCTGGGCGTTCAGCGCCTCGATGGCGGCGCGGCGCGCGCTGCCCTGCGGATGCAGATCGTCCGGCCATTGCGCCAGCGCCGCCGCCATGTCCTCGACCGTGGCGGTGAAATCCTCAAGCCGCCCGGCCAGGATCTGGAACCGTGCGAGCAGGCTCAGCAGCCGCAGGTCGCGCGACCGCGCCAGCAGCCCTCGGATCGCCGCGGTCTCGGCCGCCAGATCGACCGAGCGCGGGTCGAACAGCCGGTCCTCGCGCCGGTCGCCCGGGTTGCCGGGGATGAAATAGCGTTCGGGCAGGCGCGATTCCGCCTCGTAGTAATAGTCGAGGAAGGCGTCGTCCTCCTGCGCCTCCAGGTCGGGTCCGCAGGGCGGCTCTGCGGCCACGGGTTCCAGCACGTTGAAATCAGCCAAAGCGAAATCCTCTCGTCACGGCGCGCCACCGTCATGGGCCTTGCGATAGGCTTCGGCGAACAGGCGCAGGAATTCGTCCAGGATGCCGTTCTCGCTGGCGGTGCGGGCATCCCAGCGCGCGACATATTCATCCCAGGCCTTGGCCTTGCGGTTGCCCATCAGCCCGCCGCCCTTGACCTCGCCCTCGATCCGCTCGGGCGCGAGATCGCCGACCAGGCCCAGCAGCGCCGGTTGCAGCGCGGCGAAAAGCGCGGTCTGGTGGCGGCGCAGGTCGCCAAGCGCCGCGTCGAAACCGGCGGCGCCGGTCAGGAAGCCGGCGCGCGGGCGCAGGAACAGCGCCTCCAGCGCCTCGCCGGCATCGGGCAGGAATTTCAGCGGGTTGTTGTCGCTGGCGCCGCGCATGGTGCGCTCGGCCGAGCGGGTGAAATGCCGCGCCGCCGCCCGGTCCTGCAAGCCGGCCATGACCTGGCCCGCGACGGCGCGCAGGGCCTGGCCAAGCGCGCGGGCCAGATCCTCGGCCGCGACATTGCGCGCCAGGTCGGGCGGCAGGCCCGCGCCTTCGCAAAAGGCGCGCAGCACGGCCGAGGCGTCCTCGGCCGGGGGCGCAGGGGCCGGGGCGGGCGCCACCGGCGCGGGGGCGGCTTCGGGCGCAGGGCTGGGAAAGGCCATGAAGTCGCTGGCGAAATCCGGGCCGCGCCGCGTGTCGGAAGGCGGCGTCACGTCGATGGGCGCGGGTGCCGGGGCAAGCGCCCAGGGGTCGTCGATCACCGGCTCGTCCACCGGACTGTCCACGCGATGCTCGGGCAGCGAGCCCGGCGTCATCGGCGCGCCCTCCGGCTGGTCGAACAGCGCCACCACCACATATTGCCCGACCTGGAAGCGGTCGCCGTGGCGCAGGACATGCGGCCCGTCCAGCCGGTGGCGATGGCCTTGCAGGAAGGTGCCGTTGGTCGAACGGTCGCGCAGCAGCCAGCGCCCCTCCTCGAACCCCACGTCGAAATGATGGCCCGAGATATGGCGGCTGGCGTCGGGCAGCACCCAGTCCATGCCCGAGCGGCGGCCGACCTGCAGCCCGCGCTGCGGCACGGCGACGCTGACCGGGCCGCCGTCGTCCAGCACATGGAAGTTCTCGATTTGCAGGGTCAGGGTCATATCTTGTCAATAGGCACGAAACAGCGCCTCGGCCATATCCAGGAAACGCGCAAGATAGAACGACCGCCGCGACAGGTCCGCCCGCGCAAGGCAGGACAGCACCGCGCTGTTCAGCGCCACCGGTGCCTTGTGCGGGGCCGAGCGTTCGGGGTCGTTCGGCGCCGGCGTGCCCGTGGACCAGCCCACCGCCAGCGCCAGCAGGACCGAGGGGCTGCGGGTCGGCGCCCAAAGCGCCGCGCGCATGATCTCGTGCCGCTGCCGGGTCGTGGGCTGCGCCAGCCAAGCAGCGATCTGCTGCATCGCCGGGCGCTCCTGCGGTTGCAGGTGGTCGGCCATCAGCCGCAGGCATTCATAGCCCCAGCCCGCCGCGACGCTGGGCAGGGCGGCGAAGGCGGTGAAGGTCACAGCCTCTTCCGGCGTGGTCGAGGCGCGCAGCCGGTGCAGGAAGGCCAGCCCCTCCTCGGCCTCGCGCGGGCGCAGCTTGACCAGCTCGGCCAGCTGCGGGATCTCGGCGAACAGCGCCGACGGCGCGGCCTCCCGCAGCATCCGCCGGGGAGGCTTGGTCTTTTCATCCGCCGCGCTTGCGTCCATTCCGCCGTCTCATCGCTGCCCGCGCCGACTATGAAAGCAGCGGACGGGAACCGCAACCTTCGCGATCACGCCAGACGGGATTGCGACAGTTTCAGCAGCCCCTTCTGCAGCAGGATGAAGACCAGCAGCAGCACGCCGATGACGATCTTGGTCCACCAGCTCGACAGCGTGCCGTCGAAGACGATGTAGGTCTGGATCAGCCCCATGGTCAGCACGCCGACCAGCGTGCCGAACATATAGCCTGCGCCCCCGGTCAGCAGCGTGCCGCCGATCACCACCGCCGCGATGGCGGTCAGCTCTGTCCCCACCGTCGCCAGCGAATAGCCCGAGCCGGTGTAGATGGAAAACACGATGCCCGAGAGCCCGGCCATCAGCCCCGAAAAGGCATAGACCAGCATGGTCGTGCGGCCCTGCCGGACGCCCATCAGCCGCGCCGTCGCCTCGCCGCCGCCAAGCGCATAGACGGATGCGCCGAAGCGAGTCTTGTGGGCGACGACCATGCCCGCCAGCACCGTCAGCAGCATGACGACCCCGATCAGCGTCAGCCGGCCCTTGCCCGGCATCAGCCAATAGGCCGATTGCAGGGTCTTGTAGAACGGATGCGCGATCGGCACCGAGTCGATCGACAGCATATAGGCCGTGCCGCGCGCCAGGAACATGCCGGCCAGCGTGACGATGAAGGCGGGCATGGCCAGCCGGTCGATCAGGAAGCCCATGGCCGCGCCGAAGGCGGTGGTCAGCGCCAAGAGCAGGGCGAAGACGACCAGCGGGTGCAGCGACGTCTCGCGCAGGATCACGGCAATGAACACGCCGGAAAAGGCGATGACGCTGCCCACCGACAGGTCGATGCCACCCGACAGGATCACCAGCGTCATGCCGACCGCGACGATGCCCAGATAGGCGTTGTCGGTCAGCAGGTTGCCGATCACCCGCGTCGAAAGGATGTTCGGGAATTGCAGCCAGCACAGCAGATAGGCCAGCAGGAAGATCACGGCGGTCGCGTAAAGCGGCAGGGCGCGGGTGTTCATTTCGCGGCTCCTCGTTGCAGCGCGGCCTCGCGGCTGGCGCGGTGGCTGTCGCGCCACAGCCGCCATTCCGCGGCGATGCGCGGCGATTGCAGCACCAGGATCACCAGCACCAGCCCGGCCTTGATGACCAGATTGTATTCGGACGGGAACCCGGCCAGCAGGATGCCGGTGTCGATGGTCTGGATGATGAGCGCGCCCAAGAGCGAGGCGATGATGGAGAACCGCCCGCCCAGCAGGGAATTGCCGCCGATCACCACGGCCAGGATGGCGTCAAGCTCCAGCCACAGTCCGGCATTATTGGCGTCCGCCCCGCGGATGTCGGCGGTGACGACGATCCCGGCCAGCGCCGCGCAAAGCCCCGAGACGACATAGACCGCGATCAGCAGCACCGTGGCGTTCACCCCGGCCAGGGCGCTGGCGCGGCGGTTGATGCCGATGGATTCGACCAGCAGGCCAAGCGCGGTGCGCCGCATCAGCGCCGCCATGCCCAACCCGCAGGCCAGCCACAGCCAGGCCGGCACCGGCAGGCCCAAGAGGCTGCCCGAGCCGAAGAAGGCGAAGCCTGCGTCGGTGAAGGTCAGGATGCGCCCTTCGGTGATCAGCTGGGCGATGCCGCGCCCCATGGTCATCAGGATCAGCGTGGCGACGAAAGGCTGGATGCCGACCACGGCGACCAAGAGCCCGTTCCACAGCCCCGCGAGCGCACCGGCGGCCAGCGCCAAGAGCAGCGCGGGCACCAGCCCCCAGCCGCCGGCCACGGCCCATGCGGCGACCGCGCCGCAGATCGCCATGGTGGTGCCGACCGACAGGTCGATGCCGCGCGTGGCGATGACCAGCGTCATGCCCACCGCCAAGAGCGCCACCGGCGCGCCGCGCTTCAAGACGTCGATCATCGGCCCGACCAGCCGGTCGCCGCTGATGCCGATCTTCAGGAAATCCGGATAGAACACCGTCACCAGCGCCACCAGCAGCGCCAGCGCCACCAGTTGCGGGGCAATGCGTTTCAGCAGGGTCATGCCGCCACCTCCCCGCCGGCGATGGCGCGCATGATCTCGGCCCCGGTCACGCGCGGCCCGTCCAGCTCTGCGACATGGCGGCGGTCGCGCAGTACGATCACCCGGTCGGCGCTGGCGACCAGCTCGTCGATCTCGCTGGAGACCAGCAGGATCGACATGCCGGCCTGGGTCAGCTCGCGGATCAGGCGCAGGATCTCGGCATGGGCGCCGACGTCGATGCCGCGCGTCGGCTCGTCCAGGATCAGGAAGCGCGGGTTCATCGCCAGCCAGCGGGCGAGGATCGCCTTTTGCTGGTTGCCGCCGGACAGCTCGCCGATGGGCTTTTCCCGGCCCGAGGTGCGGATGTCGAGCCGCTTGATATAGTCGTCGGCGATGCGGTTCTGTTCGGCGCGCGGAATCGGCCGCGCCCAGCCGCGCCGGGCCTGCAGGCCCAGGATGATGTTCTCGCGGATCGACAGTTCGGCGACGATGCCGTCGGTCTTGCGCTCTTCGGGGACGAAGCCGAAGCCTTCGGCGATGGCGGCGCGCGGGCTGGACAGGTCCAGCCGGGACTGCGCGTCGCTGGCCTCGCCCGATTGCGCGGGGCGCACGCCGAACATCATCTCGGCGCTTTCGGTCCGGCCCGAGCCCAGCAATCCCGCCAGCCCCACCACCTCGCCCTGCCCCACGGTCAGGTCGAAGGGCTCGACCACGCCGCGCCGGCCGAAGCCGCGGAATTCCAGCAAGGACGGGCGGGCGGCGGCGGTCCGGGCGGCCTGCCCGGCCACCTCATGCTCCAGCGCGCGGCCCAGCATGTGCTCGATCAGCTTCACCCGGTCCAGCTCGGCCGTGCGCTCGGTCACGATCTTGCGGCCGTTCCGCAGCACGGTCACGCGGTCGGTCAGGTCAAACACCTGGTCGAGGAAATGCGACACGAAGACGATGCCCAGGCCGCGCTCGCGCAGCCCCCGCACCACGTCGAAGACCATGCGCACCTCGGCCGCGTCCAGGCTGGCGGTCGGCTCGTCCAGGATTAGCACCTTGCCCGACAGCGCCACGGCGCGGGCGATGGCGACGATCTGCTGGATGGCGACGGAATAGCTGCCCAGATCGCGGTCCACGTCGATGTCGAGGCCATAGGGCCGCAGCGTCTCGCGCGCCTCGGCCCGCAGGGCGCGGCTGTCGATCAGCCCCCAGCGGCGCGGCTCGCGGCCGAACATCAGGTTCTGCGCCACGGTCAGGTTGGGCAGCAGGTTCACCTCTTGATAGACGGTGCCGATGCCCTGCTCCTGCGCCTCGACCGTGGATTGCGGGTCGATCTGCGCGCCGTCCAGGGTGATGGTGCCGCCGTCGCGGCGATAGGCGCCGGTCAGGCATTTGATCAGCGTGGACTTGCCGGCGCCGTTCTCGCCCAGAAGCGCGTGGACCTCGCCGGCGGCCAAGTCGAAATCCACCGCGTCCAGCGCCTTCGTTCCCGGGAATGTCTTGGTCAAAGACCGGATGGTCAGCAGCATCGTGCCCCTCCTTGCTCGGTCCGGGCCGCCGCATGGACGGCCCGGCCGCCGGCTGTCAGTAGCCCAGACCCTTGCGGCGCTCGTATTCGCCGGCCGGGTCGTCGGCTTGCGTGTAGAGCTTCGACTCGGTCTGCAGGAACTTCGCCGGCTGGGTGCCGTCCTTCCAATAGGCGGCGAGCGCGTCGAAGGCCGGGCCGGCCATGTTCGGGGTCAGCTCGACGGTGGCGTTCGCCTCGCCATTGGCCATGGCCTGGAACAGGTCCGGCACGCCGTCGATGGACACGACCAGGATGTCGGTGCCCGGCTTCAGCCCGGCCTCCTTGATGGCCTGGATCGCGCCGACCGCCATGTCGTCGTTATGGGCATAGAGCGCGCAGATGTCCTTGCCGCCATTCTCGGCCTGCAGGAAGCTTTCCATCACCTCCTTGCCCTGGGCGCGGGTGAAATCGCCGGTCTGGCTGCGCACGATCTTCAGATTGTCATGGCCGGCCAGCGCGTTCTCGAAGCCCTTCTTGCGGTCGATGGCGGGGCTGGAGCCTGTGGTGCCCTGCAACTCGACGACGCGGCATTCCTTGTCGCCGACGGTGTCGACCAGCCATTTGCCGGCGACCTCGCCCTCATGCACCAGGTTCGAGCCGACGGCGGTCAGGTAAAGATCGTCCGAGCTGTCCACCTGCCGGTCCAGAAGCACGACCGGGATCTCGGCCTCCTTGGCCTCTTGCAGCACGGCGTCCCAGCCGGTGGCGACGACCGGGGCCAGCAGGATCGCGTCCACGCCCTGCGCGATGAAGGAGCGGATCGCGGCGATCTGGTTTTCCTGCTTCTGCTGCGCGTCCGAGAATTGCAGCTTCAGGCCGCGTTCCTCGGCCTGGGTCTTGGTCAGCGTGGTCTCGGCCGCGCGCCAGCCGGATTCCGAGCCGATCTGGGAAAAGCCGATGGTTTCGCCCTCGGCCAGCGCGGCCGTGGCCGAGATCGCCAGCGCGGCAGCGGCGGCGGTGCTCATCAGGAATCTGGTCATGGTTTCCTCCCTCAATGACCGTTTTCTACGGGGCTGTCCTCTCAGCCCCGCAAGTCCTCCGGCAGCAGCGCGTCGGGCAGGTTCTGGAAACAGACCGGCCGCAGGAAGCGGCGGATCGCCAGGGTGCCGACGCTGGTGGCGCCGAAATTCGTCGATGCCGGGTAAGGGCCGCCATGCACCATGGCGTCGGCGACCTCGACCCCGGTGGGCCAGCCATTGGCCAGCACCCGGCCGGCCTTGCGTTCCAGGACCGGCATCAGCCGGCGGGCCAGCGCGGTGTCGCCGGCCTCCATCTGCAAGGTGGCGGTCAGCTGGCCGTCCAGCGCGCGGGCAAGGCCCAGCATCTCGTCGTCCGAACTGGTGGTGACGACAAGGCCAAGCGGGCCGAAGACCTCTTCCCCCAGGGCGTGGCTGTGCAGGAAGTCCCGCGCGCTGGTCCGGTAGATGCCGGGCCGCGCATTGCGGCCCCGGCTGTCGCAGGCCAGCACCGGCGCGGCATGGGCTCCGATACGGGCGGCGCCTGCGCGATAGGCCTCGGCGATGCCATCGGTCAGCATGACCTGTTCCGGGGCGTCCGTCAGCGCCTCGGCGGCGGCGGCGGTGAAGGTCTCGGCATCCTCGGCGCGCAGCACCAGCAGGCCCGGATTGGTGCAGAACTGCCCCGCGCCCATGGTCAGGCTGGCGGTCCAGTCGCGCGCGATCTGCTGGCCGCGCGCCGCCAGCGCATGGGGCAGCACGAAACAGGGGTTGATGCTGCCGAGTTCGCCGAAGAAGGGGATCGGCTCGGGCCGCGCGGCGCAAAGATCGTAAAGCGCCCGGCCGCCGCCCAGGCTGCCGGTGAAGCCGACGGCGCGGATCAGCGGGTGCTGCACCAGCGCCGCGCCGGTCTCGTGCCGGTCGCCGTGGATGAAGCCGAAACTGCCGGCGGGCATGCCGGTGGCGCGGATGACGGCAAGGATGGCCTCGGCCACGATCTCGCCGGTGCCGGGATGGGCGGGGTGGCCCTTGACCACCACCGGGCAGCCCGCCGCCAGGGCCGAGGCGGTGTCGCCGCCCGCCGTCGAGAACGCCAGCGGGAAGTTCGAGGCGCCGAAGACCGCCACCGGCCCGATCGGGCGCTGGATCAGCCGCAGGTCGGGACGCGGCGGCTGGCGGTCCGGCAGCGCCTTGTCGTGGCGGCGGTCGAGGTAATCGCCCTTGCGGATATGGTCCGCGAACAGCCGCAACTGGCCCACGGTGCGGCCACGCTCGCCTTGCAGCCGGGCCTCGGGCAGGCCGGTTTCCTGCGTGCCGATGGCGGTGATCGCCTCGGCCCGCGCCTCGATCTCGTCGGCGATGGCGTCGAGGAAAGCCGCGCGTTCTTCGCGCGCGGTCCAGCCATAGGTCCAGAACGCCTCCTCGGCCGCGGCGCAGGCGCGATCCACCAGATCGACGGTGCCGCTGGCGAAATCATGCGCCGGGCCATGCGCGGGGGCCGAGCGGAATGTCGCCTCGCCCCCGACCCATTCGCCCGCGATCAGATGCTTGCCTTGCGGTGTCCAGTCCATCGGTTTTCCTTCAAAAGTCAAATGCGTCCACGGTATTGCGGCTGCCAAGGGTAAAGGCGTCCGCCACCAGCACCATCGGCGACAGGTCCACCTCGGAGGCGCCCCTGCGCACCAGCTCCGCCATGCGCGCGTAAAGCGCCGGGTATTCGCCCATGATGCTGGCCCGCCCGCCGGCCTCGGTGCCGTCGATCTCCAGCACATTGCCGCCCAGCCGCAGCGCCAGCCGGCCGGCGTCGGTCCGGAACTCCATGTCCCAGGTCTGCGGGCCCTGCTGGCGGAAATCGAAATCGGCGGTGATATTGCCCGACAGCGCCAGCCGCGCGGCGATGGGGGCCTGGCGGTTTTCCGGGAAATCCAGCTCGGCGGCGCGCAGATGCACCGGCATCGGCAGGATCTCGGTCAGGATCGACAGCGCGTTGATGCCGGGGTCGAAGACGCCCATGCCGCCGGCCTGAAAGATCCAGTCCTGGCCGGGATGCCATTTGCGCACGTCCTCGCGCCAGGTGATCCGGCCCTCGTGGATCACGCGATCGGCGAGCCATGCCTTGGCACCGGCAACGGCATGGGCCATGCGCGAATGCCAGGTGGCGTAAAGCGTCACCCCCTGCGCCTGCGCCAGGTCGCGCAGGATATGCACCTCGGCCAAGGTCGCGCCGGGCGGCTTTTCCAGCATCAGGTGCCGCCCGGCGCGCAAGACCGCCTGCGCCGCCTCGAAGCGCGGCACGGGCGGCAGGCACAGGCTGACCGCGCCGATGTCGGGGCGGGCGTCGAGCATGTCCTCGATGCGCGGGAAAGCCTCGACCCCATCGACCCGGCCGTGGCGGCTGACCGTCGCGGCCAGTTCCCAGTCCGGGCTGGAGGCCAGCGCCGGAACGTGCTGGTCCAGCGCGATCTTGCCAATGCCGACGAGCGCGAGTTTCATCAGTGGCTGTCCTTTCCGACCGGGTTGCCACGGCAGCCGCGCAGGAAATCCAGGTCCGCGCCGGTATCCGCGCCCATGACATGCGCCTGATGCAGCCAGGCGTAACCGCTCGCCGGCTGGTCGGGCAGCGGCTGCCATGCCGCCAGCCGCGCCGCCAGTTCCGCGTCGGAAATGTCCAGGTGCAGCCGGCGGTTCGGCACGTCCAGTTCGATCATGTCGCCGTCGCGCACCACGGCCAGCGGCCCGCCCGCCGCCGCCTCGGGCGAGGTGTGCAGGACCACGGTGCCGTAAGCCGTCCCCGACATGCGCGCGTCGGAAATCCGCACCATGTCGGTGATGCCCTTGCGCAGCACCTTGGGCGGCAGGCCCATGTTGCCGACCTCGGCCATGCCGGGATAGCCCTTGGGGCCGCAGTTCTTCAGCACCATGACGCAGGTCTCGTCGATGTCCAGCGCCTCGTCCTCGATCCTGGCCTTGTAGTCGTCGATGTCCTCGAAGACGACGGCACGGCCGCGATGCACCATCAGATGCGGGCTGGCGGCCGAGGGCTTCAGCACCGCGCCCTTGGGCGCCAGGTTGCCGCGCAGCACCGCGATGCCGCCCTGGTCGGTCAGAGGCCGGTCGGCGGGCAGGATCACGTCCTCGTTCCAGTTCACCACGTCCTTGACCTCGTCCCAGATCGTGGCGCCGCTGACGGTCAGCGCGTCCTTGTGCAGCTGCCCGGCCTCGCCCAGCCGCTTGATGACCACGGGCAACCCGCCGGCATAGAAGAACTCCTCCATCAGGTATTGCCCCGAGGGCATCAGGTTCACGATGGTCTTGACGTCGCGGCCGCAGCGGTCCCAGTCGTCCAGCGTCAGGTCGACCCCGACCCGGCCGGCCAGCGCCAGCAGATGCACCACGGCATTGGTCGAACCGCCGATGGCGCCATTGGTGCGGATCGCGTTCTCGAACGCCTGCCTGGTCAGGATGTCGCTGGGCTTCAGGTCGTCCTTGACCATCTGCACGATGCGCCGGCCCGACAGCTGCGCCATGACGCGGCGGCGCGAATCCACCGCCGGGATCGCGGCATTCCCGGACAGAGCCATCCCCAGCGCCTCGGCCATCGAGGCCATGGTCGAGGCCGTGCCCATAGTGTTGCAGGTGCCGGATGAGCGGGACATGCTCGCCTCGGCCTCCAGGAACTCCTCCTGCGTCATCTCGCCGGCCTTCACCGCCTCGCTGAACTTCCACAGATGCGTGCCGGACCCCACCCGCTCGCCGCGGAAATAGCCGTTCAGCATCGGGCCGCCGGTGACGATGATCGAGGGAATGTCGGTCGAGGCCGCCGCCATCAGCAGGCTGGGCGTGGTCTTGTCGCAGCCGACCAGCAGCACCGCGCCGTCCATCGGCTGGCCGCGGATGGTCTCCTCGATCGCCAGCGCGGCGAGGTTGCGAAACATCATCGCGGTCGGCCGGAACGTGTTCTCGGACGCCGAGAACACCGGCACCTCGACCGGAAAGCCGCCGGCCTCCCAGACCCCGGCCTTCACCTTTTCCGCCAGTTCGCGCAGGTGGCCGTTGCAGGGCGTCAGGTCCGACCAGGTGTTCAGGATGCCGATCACCGGGCGGCCGTCGAACAGGTCGTGCGGATAGCCCTGATTCTTCATCCAGCCGCGATGATAGATCGTGTCGCGCGAGGTGCCGCCATACCAGTGCTGCGAGCGAAGCTGACGGGGCCAGGGGGCGGGTTTGAAGGACATGGGCGACCTCAGAGGGCAAAGACGGCGACCGGCGCCGATGCGTTGGGCTGTTGGCTCAGCGGGTTTTTCAGCGGCAGGCCGAAGGCGTCGCAACTGATCTCGAAACTGTCGCCCGGCCGGGCCGAGACGCCGTCGGCAAAGGACAGCGTCGCCGTGCCGAAGAAATGCACATGCACGTCGCCCGGCTGGCGGAACAGCGGGTATTTGAAATGGTGGTGTTCCAGGTTGGCCAGGCTGTGGCTCATGTTCGCCTCGCCCGACAGGAACGGCTTTTCCCAGATCACGGCGCCGTCGCGGATGACGCGGCTGGTGCCCTCGACATGCTGCGGCAGGTCGCCCAGCCGCAGCTCGGGGCCATAGCTCGCCGGGCGCAGCTTGGAATGCGCCAGCCACAGGTAATTGCCGCGTTCCGTGACGTGGTCGGAAAACTCGTTCCCCAGCGCGAAGCCCAGCCGGAAGGGCGTGCCGTCCGGGCCGATGACGTAAAGCCCGGCGATTTCCGGCTCTTCTCCCGCGTCCAGCGCAAAGCCGGGGCTGTCCAATGCCGCGCCGGGCGCCACGGCGGCATGGCCGTTGCCCTTGTAGAACCATTCGGGCTGCGCGCCGACCTGGCCGGCGCCGGGCTTGCCGCCTTCCAGACCCATGCGGAACATCTTCATGCTGTCGGTCAGCTCGTCGCCGTCCAGCTTGGCATGCATGGCATTGCGCGTCGCGGCCGAGCCGAGATGCGTCAGCCCCGTCCCGGTCAGGTGCAGATGCGCCGGGTCGGGATGGTCCAGCGGCAGCAGCATCCGCCCCTCGGCCAGCACCTGCGCCAGATCGACCGCGGCGCCTTGGCCGCGCGCCTGGACCTCGTCGGCCAGGCTGCGGCCGGCGGCGATGGCGTCCAGCGCCAGGTCGCGGGTCGCGGTGGCGCCGGGCACCAGCCGGGCCTCGGTTTCGTGCCGCAGGGCGACGGCGCGGCTGCCGTCGGGCAGTCTGATTTGCGACAGGAACATGGGCCGATCCCCCTTGCGCTTGCGATGGATGCGAGGGCCGCGCCGGGCTCAGGTCATGCGTGGTCAGACGTCCGCATGGCGGCGCATCCGATTGCCTTGCATCCCCCTCCCGGCGGCGCAGCGCCGCCGCATCGGCCCCGGCTTGCGACGGCGGCCTGACGGAACGATAACGCCGCGACGACATGATAATAAAATGACATTGCCACCATTCGCCATATCAATTTTGATATGATTAGGTCAGTCCTGCCAGGCGATCTCGTGCAGGCGCAGCAGTTCGGCGACCTGGGCGGAGTCCAGCATGTTCGGCCGGGTGCCGCGCAACAGCAGGGCCAGCCGGGCGGTGGCCTCGAGTTCCTCGATGGCATTGCAGGCGCCTTCGAGGTCGAGCCCGGCGACGACCGGCCCGTGATTGGCCAGCATCACGGCCGAGCGGCGGCCGGCAAGGCCGCGCACCGCCTCGCCCATGGCCGGGTCGCCGGGGCGGAAATAGGGCAAGAGCCGCACCCGGCCCAGCTGCATCAGCGCATAGGGGGTGATCGGCGGCAGGAAATCCTCGGCATCCGCCTCGGGCAGCGCCGACAGCGCCACGGCATGGCAGGAGTGCAGATGCACCACCGCCGCCGTGCGCGCCCGGGTCTGGTAGAAGGCCGCGTGCAGCGGCATTTCCTTGGTCGGGGCATCGCCGCCGACCTGCCGGCCCGAGGCGTCGAAATGCGCCAGCCGGCCCGGATCGAGCCGGCCGAAGCTGCTGCCGGTCGGGCTGACCAGCAAGCCGCCATCCGGGGTGCGGACCGAGATATTGCCGCTGGACCCCGCCGTCAGCCCGCGCGCGAACATCGAGGCGGCAAGCTCGCAAAGCCGCTCGCGCAGGCGGGCATCCGTGCTCATGCCCGGCCCGCAAGCACGGAATCGGCGGCGGCAAAGAAGTCCTCGGCGCCGAAATTGCCGGATTTCAGCGCCAGCACCAGCCCCGCGCCGGCGCGCATCGCGGGCACGCCGGGCGCGATCTCGGGGCCGATCTCCAGCGCGCCGGGGGCCAGCGCCTCGACCACCGCGCCCGAGGTCTCGCCGCCGGCGGTAATCAGCCGGGACACGCCGCCCGCGACCAAGAGCCGCGCGGTCTCGGCCATGAAGCCCTCCAGCGCGGTCGCGACCCGGGCGCCGCCGTGGCGGTCCTGCACCGCGCGCACCGCCTGCGGATCGGCCGAGGAATAGACCAGCGGCAGGCCGTCTTGCGCCAGCGCCCAATCGGCCGCCGCCCGCGGGGTTGCTGCGCCCAACAGCACCGCCTCGGGGTCGATCTCCTGCGCCGGCGCACCGCTCGCGACATGCCGCGCCACCTGTCCCCGCGTCGCGCGCGAGCAGGAACCCGACAGCGCCGCCGCCCGGCCCGGCTGGCCTTGCCACGGGGCGGCCCCCCCGGCCAGCAGGCCGGCGCGGGCAAAGTTTCCCGGCAGCCCCAGCGCGATGCCCGAGCCGCCGGTGATCAGCGGCATATCGGCCGCCGCCTGACCCAGCGCCACCAGATCGGCGTCGCGGATCGCATCGGCGATGACCAGCGGCCGCCCGGCCTCGGCCTCGGCCGCCAGCCGCGCGCGGATCGCCGGCACCCCCTGCCAGACCGTGGCGGCCGGCAGGTGGCCGACGCCGCACCTCGCCTGCGCGGCCAAGCAGCGGCGCAGGTCGGGGTCGGTCATCGGCGTCAGCGGATGCGCCTCCATGCCGCTTTCGCTGAGCAGCCGGTCGCCGACGAACAGGTGGCCCTGCCAGACCGTGCGCCCCGCCGCCGGAAAGGCCGGGCAGAAGATCACCGCATCGGCGCCAAGCGCCTCGGCCAGCGCCTCGGCCACCGGGCCGATATTGCCCTGCGGCGTCGAATCGAAGGTCGAGCAGTATTTGAACAGGAACTGCCGGCAGCCTTGGGCGCGCAGCCAGTCCAGCGCCGCCAGCGACTGGCGCACCGCCTCGGCCGCCGGGACCGAGCGGGTCTTCAGCGCCACCACCCCGGCCTCGACCGCGGGATCCGCCGGCACCTCGGGGATGCCGCAATATTGCACGGTCCGCATGCCGGCCTTGACCAGCGTATTGCCCAGGTCGGACGAGCCGGTGAAATCGTCGCCGATACAGCCCAGCAGCATGGCCTAGCTCCAGTCCTGCGCGTCCTGCGCCCGGCGCAAGGCCAAGAGTTCGGACCCCTCGTCCAGCGCCACGTCGGCGCAGCGGATCGGCTGGCCGGCCGCGACATCGCGCGCGAGCTTGCGCCCCGCCGCCAGATAATAGGGGATCGGCGCGTCCTCGGCCAGCGCCGCCGCCGGGGTCATCCGGCCCGAGACATGGGCGATGGAGTGGTGGTGCCCCTCGGCCGACAGCAGCGTGCCGGCGGGCAGGTCGCGGTCGGCATGGGCGGTCAGGTCGATCACCGGGCGCGGCTCTGCCACGCCCGAGGACTGGCCCAGCAGCGCGACCTCGAAGACGGTGGTGGCGGCTTCCAGCCCCAGCAGGTGGCGCGGCAGGCCGATCATCGCGGTGCGGCCGTTCCGGGCCACGACATGGCCCTTGTCGCGCAGCATGGCCCAGCTTTCGTCGTCCTCGCAGGCGACGGTGACGAAGACCCCGCCGGCAAAGCTGGGCTCGCCCGGCAGGCGCAGACAGTGGAACACGTCGAGCGCCGGCGTGCCCCCCAACAGCCCGCCGTCGGCAGCCGGCGCCATGATATCGGCCAGTTCGGTGATGCGGGCGATGGGCGCGTGCAGGTCGGCCCGGTCGGGGCCAAGACCAAGCGCATTGGCGACCACCGTCATCTCGCACAGGTCCGGCACGGCGCGCTGCGGCAGGGCGGCAGCCGCCTTGGCGCGGCCGGCGGCGACTTCGGGCCAAGGCCGGTCGCCGGCCAGGGTCCAGGCGCCGAAGTCCGGCGCCGGCACGGTCACGCCGTTGCTGGTGATGGTCCGGGTCGCCGGGTCATAGACGAAGTCGTATTCGCTGGACTTGCCGGCCGCGACCAGGCGCAGCCCGACCACCTCGGCCCAAGTGGCAAGGCCGATCAGCAGGCTGGGCTGGTCGCCGTCGACCGGCGAGACCACCCGGCCCTGCGCCGCCGCCATGCGCGCCAGGATCGGGCCGACGACGCTGTCGGTCTCCTTGGTCACCATGACGACATGCTTGTCGGCCTCGATGGCCAGCCGGGCGTGGCGGGCGCCGGCCTCGGGGTTTCCGGTCGCCTCCAGCACCACCTCGACCGGCACTTCGGCCAAGAGCGCGGGGTTGCTGGCGGCGATGGGCTTGCCCGCCGCCCAGGCCGCACGGATCTGCGCGGCGTCGGCGCATTGCGCGATCTCGGCGCGGTCATGGCCGGTTGCGGCCAGGGCGGCGGCGGCAATGGCCGGGTCGCGGTCAAAGGCCAGCCGGCAGGACAGGCCGCGCACATGGCGCGCCTGCGACAGGAAGCTGCGGCCGAAACCGCCGCTGCCGATCAGGGCGCATTCGATGCGGCGCGTCTCGCGCCCGGCGAACATCCGCAGGTGGTTCATGGCGGCCCTCTTTTCTTATTCGACCGGCTGGCGGCGACGCAGGCGCCCGCCCAGGTGCAGCAGTTTCGGCAGGATCAGCAGCGCCAGCCCCAGCGCCATGATCGAGCTGACCAGCGTGTTCGAGAAGAACACCGACAGCGAGCCGTCCGACAGGATCATCGACTGGTGAAAGGCGTTCTCGGCCTTGTGGCCCAGCACCATGGCCAGCACCAGGGGCGCCAGAGGATAGTCGAGCCGGGTGAACAGATAGCCGACCACGCCGAAGAGCAGCACCAGCCACAGATCGAAACTGGCGTTCGAGACGGTATAGCCGCCGACGAAGCAGATCGCGACGATCATCGGCCCGATGATCGAGAACGGGATGCGCAGCAGCGCCGCGAACATGGGCACGGTCAGCAGGACCAGGATCACCCCGATCACGTTCGAGACATACATGCTGGCGATCAGGCCCCAGACGAAATCCGGCTTGGTCGCGAACAGCATCGGCCCGGGCGTCAGGCCCCAGATCATCAGCCCGCCCATCATCACCGCCGCCGTGGCCGATGACGGCACGCCAAGCGCCAGCATCGGCAGCATGGCGCAGGTGCCGGCGCTGTGGTCGGCAGTCTCGGGGGCGATGATGCCCTCGGGGCGGCCGGTGCCGAAGGCTTGGCCCTTGCGCGAGGCCTGGCGCGCGATGCCGTAGGACATGAAGGATGCCGCCGTCGGCCCGCCGGGCGTGATGCCCATCCAGATGCCGACCAGGCCGGAACGCACCGAGGTCGCCCAATAGCGCGGCAGTTCGGCGATGGTGCGCAGCACGTCGCGCAGGTCGATGCGGGACGAGACGCCGCGGAACGACAGCCCCTCCTGCACCGTGGCCAGCAGTTCGCCGATGCCGAACAGGCCGATCACCACGACAAGGAAGCTGATGCCGCCCAGAAGATCGGAAAAGCCGAAGGTCAGGCGGACCTCTCCGGTCACGTTGTCCATGCCGACCGAGGCGAGCAGCAGCCCCGTCGCCAGCGCCACCACCGTCTTGACCGGCGAGGCGCTGCCCATGCCGATGAAGGCGGCAAAGGCCAGGAAATAGACCGCGAAATATTCCGGCGCGCCGAAGCGCAGCGCGAAGTTCGAGGCCCAGCCGGCCAGCAGGGTGATGACGATCACGCCCAGAAGCGCGCCGATGCCGGCCGACATGAAGGCAAGCGTCAGCGCCCGGGTCGATTGCCCCGAGCGCGCCATGGGATAGCCGTCGAAGGTGGTCGCGACCGAGCTTGGCTCGCCCGGGATGTTGAACAGGATCGAGGTGGTCGAGCCGCCGAACAGGGCGCCCCAATACATCGAGGACAAAAGGATGATGGCCGAGGTCGGGTCCAGCGTGAAGGTCAGCGGGATCAGCAGCGAGACGCCGTTCGGCGCCCCGAGCCCCGGCAGCACGCCGACGACCAGGCCCAGAAGCACGCCCACCACCATCAGCAGCAGGTGCATCGGCGTGATGGCGACGCCGAAGCCATGCATCAGAAGATCGAAATTGCCCATGACGCGCCCCTATCAGTAGATGCCCAGAAGCGGCTCGATCGGCCCCTTCGGCAGCGGCATCAGGAAGATCACCTCGAAGATGATGTAAAGCGCCGCGGCGAAGCCCAGCCCGATGGCCAGCGCCACGGGAACGCGATAGCCGCCCTTGCGCCAGGTGTTCCAGGCGATGTAGCCGGTCGCGCCGACATAGATGCCCAGCGTCAGGGTGGCGACGACGAAGGCCAGCATCGCGGCCAGGAAGCCGCCCAGCCGCGCGAGCCGCTCGCCGTCCAGGAACGGCGCCTCGATGCCGGCATCGTCCAGCGCCGGGCGGCGATGCTTGACGAAGGCGGCGACCAGGTTCCACAGGCTGGCGGCGATCAGGATCAGCCCGACATAGAACGGGAAATAGCCCGATTGCGGGCCGCTTTCCTCCCAGCCATAGCCCAGCTCGGTGGCGCCGATCACTGCGGCCGCGCCGATGGCGCCGGTGCCGATGGCGGTGCCGATCTCGGCGTGAAAACGTCTGACGGTCATCGCTCCCCCCTCAGGTTGCCGTCCGGATATGGAGGGGCGCCGGCCGGGAATCCCCGCCGGCGCCCGCGTCAGCCTGTCACTCCTTGGACCAGCCCTCGGCCTTGAAGACCTCGACCGTGCGGGTCTCGCTGTCGGCGATGAACTTCGACAGTTCCTCGCCGGTCAGATAGGCGCCGGTCTGCGAGGTCTTGGCCAGGTAGTCCTTCCAGTCCTGCGATTCGGCGACCTTCTTCAGCGCGTCGCGATAGAAGGCCACGGCCTCTTCCGGCACGCCGGCCGGCAGCCAGACCGTGCGCGGCATCTGGTAGCTGTCGATGGCCAGGCCCTGCTCCTTGCAGGTCGGGATGTCCTGCCAGCCCTTGCCGTCGTGGATCGGCGCACTCTCGGCCATGCGGGTCGGCGAGAAGACGCAGAGCGGACGCACCGCGCCGGCCTGCCACTGGCCCAGGTTCTCGTTCGGGTTGTTGACATTGGCCGCGACATGGCCGCCGGCCAGCTGCACGCCGACCTCGCCGCCGCCGTTGAAGGGCACGTATTTGAAATCGGCGCCGGTGGTCTGCTCGATCAGGGCGACCAGGGTCTCGTCGGTGTCCTTGGACTGGCTGCCGCCGAAGGGGATCTTGCCGGGCTCGGCCTTGGCCGCCTCGACCAGGTCCAGCACGGTCTGATAGGGCGCGTCGGCCTTGACCCAGACCACGAACTCGTCCACCGCCAGCGCGGCGACCGGCTGGAGATCCTCGGCCTTGTAGGCCAGCTTGGCGATATGCGGCAGCAGGTAGACGTTGTTGGTGCCGAAGATCACCTTGTTCGGGTCGGCGGCGTTCTGCTTGGCGTAAAGGAACGCCTCGGCGCCCGAGCCGGCGCCCTTGTTCAGCACCACGATGGGCGCGTCGACCAGCTTGTCGCGGGTCAGGATCGCCTGGATGGTGCGGGCGAAGTTGTCGGTGCCGCCGCCGGCGCCCGAGGCGACGACGAATTCCTGCGGCCGCTCGGGCGCCCATTCGGCGCTTGCGGGCAAGGCTGCCGCGAGCGCCAGCGCCGCGATGGCTCCGGTCTTGAGATGGTTCATGGTCGTTCCTCCTCCACAGATCTTTGCGCCGGGCTCCTCAGCCGGCAACGCGCGCCGCTTCTGCCACGGCTTCGGTGGCCCAGTCCGCGGACAGGGCGGCCTGCCCCTGCCGGGGCGGGTTCAGTTTCGCCAGGTCGAAGCCCAGCCGGGCGGCGGCCAGCGTCGCGCCCAGGTCGGCCTTGCCTTGGCCGGCGATGTCGAAGGCGGTGCCATGCGCCGGGGTGACGATCGGGAAGCCGTAGCCCGCGATCAGCGTCACGCCGCGGTCGAAGCCCATCAGCTTCATCGCGATCTGGCCCTGGTCGTGATACATGGTCAGCACGGCGTCGAATTCGCCGCGCGTCGCCCGCACGAAGACCGTGTCCGACGGGATCGGGCCCGAGACCCGGATCCCCTCGGCCGCGGCCCGGGCCACGGCGGGGGCGATGATGTCGTCATCCTCGTCGCCGAAGTTGCGGCCGTCGCCGGCATGCGGGTTCAGCGCCGCGACGCCGATGCGGGGCTTGGGCTTGCCGGCGCCCTCCATGACCTCGACGGTCAGGCGGATGCTGTCCAGGATGCGCTCGACCGACAGGCGCGAGGCGACCTCGCGCAGCGGGATATGCGAGGTGACGCGGGCGTTCCAGACCTCGTCCAGCACGTTGAACTCGCGCCCGCTGCGGGCGGCGCCCAGCGTGGCGTCGATGAAGCCGATCTCGTCGACATAGGCCGGGCGCGCCAGCCGCATCGAATGCTTGTTGAAGGGCGTGAACATCACCGCATCGGCCAGGCCCGATTGCGCCAGCCGCAAGACGGCGGCGAAGTTCTGCAGCGAGGCCGCGCCGGCTTCCGGCGACGAGGCGCCCAGGCTGCGCCCCTCGACCGGGCAGTTCGCCAGGTCGACGATGACGCGGCCGGCGGGCAGTTCGGCTTGCAGCGCATCGGCCGCCAGCACCGGCAGGTCCAGCGCCACGCCGGCATGCTCGGCCCCCATGCGCAGCACCCGCGCGTCGCCGACGACCACGATGTCGCGGTCCTGCATCTGAGGATGCGCCAGAAGCTTCGCGGCCAGTTCCGGCCCGACGCCGCCCGCATCCCCGATTGCCAGTGCCATCCGCATGTCCGAATCTCCCCCTCGGCTTACATTTAGAATTCTGTATACAGCATTTTGAGCCCTGTCCACGAGTTTCTTCCGGGCCGTGGCGCCAAGAGGCGAAAGCAAACGGCGCCGGTGTCGCCCCGGCGCCGTTAAGCCGTCAGGCAGAGGCGGATCAGGCCTCGCGCAGCGCCTCGGCCACGACCCGCGCGCAAAGCGCCAGCGACACAGCGCCGGCGTCGGGATGGCCCAGGCTGCGTTCGGCCAGCGGGCGGGCACGGCCCAGTTTCGGCAGCAGCTGCGCGGTGGCATCGGCCGCCTGGGTGGCGCTGTCGGCGGCACGCTGCCAGGCTTCGGCCAGCGGCGTGCCGGCATCGACCGCCGCGCGCAACGTCTGGACGAAGGGCACGAAGGCATCGACCAGCGTCTTGTCGCCGGGCCGGGCGCCGCCCAGCCGCAGCACCGCGACCAGGCCCGCCTGCGCCCCTTCGGCGACACGCGCGGCCGAGGCCGGCTCGGCATCGGTCAGCGCCGCGCCCCAGCCGCGCAGGGCCACGCCCCAGAGCGCGCCCGAGGTGCCGCCGGCGCGATCCGCCCAGGCGTCGCCCGCCAGCCCCAGCACCGTCGCGGCGCCGGCCCCGGCCTGCGCCGCCTCGGCGGCAGCGGCCGCGGCGGCCTTGGAGCCGCGCGCCATGCCCTGCCCGTGGTCGCCATCGCCGGCCTGGGCGTCGATCTGGCCCAGCATCTCCTCGGCCTCGGCCAGGGCCTGCGCCAGCCGGCCCAGAAGCCCGGCGATGCAGGCGCCGGCCTTCTGCGACTCGGCCGAGCCGGGCGCGATGCCCTGCGCCGGCGCGACCTGCGGCGCGGCATCCTCAGCGACGGCCTCGCCCGGCGCGACATTGCCCTTGCGGAAGGCCGGGGCATCGGCCGGAGCGCGCCAGAACGCCTCGAGTTCCGCGTCCAGCCACAGGATCGACAGCGAGCAGCCGGCCATGTCGAGGCTGGTGACGAATTCGCCGACCTCCGGGTCGACCACCTCCAGCCCCTCGGCTTCGAGTTGCCGCGCGATGTGGTGCCAGAGCACGAAAAGCTCTTCGTATTTGGTGCAGCCCAAGCCGTTCAGCACCACGGCGATGCGGCCGGCATGGCCCTGCGGCCGCTCGGCCAGCAAGGGCGCCAGCAGCATGCGGGCAATCTCGGCGGCGGGTTTCATCGGTTCTTCGCGGATGCCCGGCTCGCCATGGATGCCAAGGCCCAAGGCGACGCCGCCCTCGGCGACCCGGAACAGCGGCGCGGCCTGGCCCGGCAGGGTGCAGCCGTCGAAGGCGACCCCGAAGGAAACGGCGGCGGCATTGGCGCGTTGCGCCACCGCCTCGACCGCGTCGATGTCGAGCCCCGCTTCGGCGGCGGCGCCGGCGATCTTGAAGACCAGCAGATCGCCCGCCACGCCGCGGCGCTTCGCACGCTCGGCCGGGCCGGCGCTGGCGACGTCGTCGGTCACGGCCAGGATGCGGGCGTCGATGCCCTCGGCCCGCAGCCGCTCGGCCGCGGCGCCGAAGTTCAGCACGTCGCCGGCGTAATTGCCGAAGCCCAGGATCACGCCGCCGCCGCGATGCGCTGCCCGCGCCACGCCGGCCACGGCGCTGGTCGAGGGCGAGGCGAAGACGTCGCCCGCCACCGCCGCATCGGCCAGGCCCGCCCCAACATAGCCCAGGAAGGCCGGGTAATGGCCCGAGCCGCCGCCGACCAGCAGCGCCACCTTGCCCCGGGGCCCGGGCGCAGCGCGCAGGGCGCCATGCGGCACCGGGCGCACGCGGTCGCGGTTCGCGGCGCAGAAGCCCGCAAGCGCGGTGGCGGCGAATTCCTCGGGATCGTCAAACAGCCTGGTCATGGTTCCTCCTGCCGGCAAGGATGCTGCGGATATAGTCGCGGTTCTGCGCACAGACGCCCAGGCCGTCGCCGCCGTAATGTTCGCACAGGAAGGGCGCCGCAAAGCCAAGGTCCAGCGCCGTCCCGATGGCCGCGCGCCAGTTGATCGTGCCGCCCAGCAGCGGCGCGGGATGGGTCATGACCAGCCCGCTGCGGCGGTCCTCGATCCGGTAATAGTTCTTGACGTGCCAATAGCCGGCAAAGGGCGCGCACAGCCGGATCATCTCGGCCCAGGGCTCGACCGGGCGGTGCAGGCGGACCAGGTTGCCGATGTCGATGTTCAACCGGACGGCGGGATGGTCGACCTCGGTCACGAAGCGCACGGCATCGCGCGCGGTGCCCAGATAGGTGTCCTCGTACATTTCCAGCGCGATGCTGACGCCGCATGCCGCGGCATGGCCGGCGAGCTCGCGCACGCGCTCGACCGCCAGGCGCCAGATTGCCGGATCGTCGGGGTTGCGCGGCCCGTCCTCGGTCCAGAACCACAGCGCCTGCTGCTGCGCGGGGGTCAGCGGCTCGAAGAAGCCGAAGCTGACATGGCCCGCGCCCAGTTCCGCCGCGCAGTCGATGACGCGATGGCCATAGGCGAGGTATTCGGCGCCGTGCCGGGCGTCGATCAGGCTGCGCCGCGAGGTTGAGATCGCCGGCACCGCCAGCCCCAGGTCGCGGCACAGCGCCGCGAAATCCGCCCGGCGCACCGGGTCCAGGTCGGCGACCCGCAGCCAGGAATCGGTCGGGTCCACCGCCTCGAAGCCGGCGGCGGCCACCTGGCCCAGTGGCCCGGCCCAAAGCTCCGGGCCCCCGTCCTGCATCGCCCGCCCGTCCGGCAGCACCGCCGGGAACGGGATCATCGCCGCCGCGATCGGCCAGCTTTCGGCCGTCCAGCCGGCGGCCTTGGCATGCTGCGCCATGTCTCCCCCCTTTCGAATCATCCCCTTGCGCCTGTCCTAGCGCATGGTGGTTCGCACAGCAATTATTTTGTATGCAGCATTCAGAGCACGTCATTGACTTGCGCCCCGGCCATGCGTAGCCATGACGAAAGCTAGCAAGGAGAGCCATCGTGGAGGAATCCCGCATCCGCAGCGCCGGATTGCCCGAGACCCCGAACCGGATCGAGCGGCATTCGCTGCACGATGCCATCCTGACCCGCCTGCGCGACATGATCATCGAGGGCGAGCTGGCGCCGGGCACGCGCATCAACGAAGGCCAGGTCGGCGCCTTCCTGGGCGTGTCGCGCACCCCCCTGCGCGAGGCGATCAAGTTCCTGGCCAGCGAGGGGCTGATCGAGCTGATCCCCAGCCGCGGCGCCGTGGTGAAGAAATTCACCGCCAAGGAGGTGCGCGACATGATCGACGTGATCCGCACCCTGGAACAGCATGCCGGCCGCACCGCCTGCGCCACCGCCAGCGACGCGGGCATCGCCCATGTGCGGGCGCTGCACGACCAGATGATCGGCTGTTACCAGCGCGGCGACCGGCTGGCCTATTACAAGCTGAACCAGGCCATCCACAGCGCCATCGTGGCGCTGGCGGACAATGCCGCGCTGGCCGACGTGCACCAGCTGTTGCAGACCCGGCTGAAGCGCATCCGCTTCATCGGCCACGAGGGGCCGCAGAAATGGGCCGGCGCCGTGGCCGAGCACGAGGAGATGATCGCCGCGCTGGAGGCGCGCGATCCCGACCGGCTGGCCGCCATCATCGGCGAGCACATGGACCAGGCCTGGAACCGGGTGCAGGACGGGCTGGAGGGCTGACCGCCGGTGGCCGGGCCGGGACCAGGCTCAGCGCGTCGCCAGCGCGATCAGCTCGGCCACGGATTTCACGTTCATCTTTTCCAGGATGCGGGCGCGGTGGTGATCGACCGTGCGCGGGCTGATGCCGAGCGCCGCCGCCAGTTCCTTGCTGGAGATCTCGGAGGGGCGGGCGATCATGCGCTGCACGATTTCCAGCTCGCGCGCGGTCAGGCTCTGGAACCGGGCGCGCAGGCGGCGGTCCTGCTCGTGCAGGTCCAGCCTTTCGCGGGCGACGGCAAAGGCGGTCTCGATGCGCTCGACCAGATGCGCCTGGCGGAAGGGCTTTTCCAGGAAATCGACGGCGCCGGCCTTGATCGCCTGCACCGATTCCGGCACCCCGCCATGGCCGGTGATGAAGATCACCGGAATGGTCGCGCCAAGCACGTTCAGGTGCCGCTGCAGCTCCAGCCCGTTCATCCCGGGCATGCCATAGTCGAGCAGCAGGCAGCCCTGCCGCGCCGGATCATAGGCCGCCAGGAACGACGCGGCCGAGGCATGGCTCTCGACCGCGTAGCCGCGTTTTTCCAGCGCCCGCTGCAAGGAGCGGCGGATGCCCTCGTCGTCGTCGATCAGAAAGACGGTCAGCGGGGAATCGGTCATGGCGGGCCTGCCTGCAAGAACGGAATACCGGGGGAGGGCCTGGCCATCACGCCACCTTCTGGCTGACGGGCAGGGTAAAGACGAAGCGCGCGCCGCCGCTCGGCCGGCTTTCGTGCCACAGCGCGCCGCCGTTCGCGGCCAGCATCGAGCGGCAGATCGACAGGCCAAGGCCCATGCCGCCGGGCTTGCTGGTCTCGAACTGCGAAAACAGGCTGATGCCGGGGGCGATGCCGGGGCCGGTGTCCTCGATGCTGATGCGCACCTGCCCGTCGTCGCGCCGGGCGGCCAGCAGGACGCGGCGGTCGGTGGCGGGATGGTCGGCCAGCGCCTCGATGGCGTTGCGCAGCAGGTTGACGATGACCTGGGCGATCTGGACGCGGTTGGCGCGCACCGGCGGCAGGCCGGGGGCCAGGTCGATCTGCACCAGCACTCGCGCCTCGGCGGCCTCGGCCTGGATCAGGTGCAGGGTCTGCTGCACCAGGTCCGACAGATCGAAGCTGGTGGCGGCGCCCTCGTCCTTGCTGATGAAGCTGCGCAGGGCGCGGATGATCTCGCCCGCGCGCAGCGACTGGCCCTCGATCTCGATCAGGACGTCGCGCAGCTCGGGGTCCTTGGCCGCCATCTGGTCCAGGATCAGCAGCGCGGTATCGGCGTTCTGGGCGATGGCGGCCAAGGGCTGGTTCAGCTCATGCGCCAGGCCCGCGGCCATCTCGCCCATGGTATTGCCGCGCGCCAGGTGCGACAGGTCGCGGTTCAGCTGCACGATCTGCGCCTCAGCGCGCTTGCCCTGGGTGATGTCGTCCATGGTCAGCACCGAATGCAGCGGCTTGCCGCTTTCGTCGCGGATCAGGATCTCGTTCAGGGTGATCCAGATGGTGCTGCCGTCCTTGCGGATGCAGCGCATCTCGCGGTTGACCGAGAAATCGCCGGCCGGGCTGTGGAAGAATGCGCCGACGAAGGTCGGGTCCTCGGGATGGACCAGGTCCGACAGCCGCATGCGCGACAGCTCGGCGGCGCTGTAGCCGGTGATGTGGCAGATGCTGGCGTTCACGCGGATGAAGCGGCCGCTGTCGGGCGCGATCTGCGCCATCCCGCGCGAGGACATGTCGAAGGTCTGGCCGTATTCGCGTTCGGTCTTGCGCCGCGCCACGATCTGCTGGACCAGCGCGTCATTGGCGCGCTCCAGCTCCTTGTAGGTCCTGGGCAGCGGCGCGTCCGGGTCCAGCTCGCCCTGCGAGACCAGCGCGGTGCGCACGGCAAAGGCCCGCACCGGGCGATAGATCGCGTCGGCTAGCGCCAGCCCCAAGAGCCCGGTCAGCCCCGCGACCAGCGCCGCGAGCCAGATGTTCAGCATGCGGTTGCGCTTCAGCGCGCCGGTGAAATCGTCCTCGGGGGCATAGACCGCGATGGTCCAGGGCAGCTTGTCGCTGATCACCGGCATGATGGTCGAGACATAGGAGGCGCCGTCATGCAGGAACTCGCCCGGCGTCTCCTGCGCCACCGGCAGGGCGCCGGCCAGCGCGGCGGGGCCGAAGGCGGCGCGGGCGATCGGGTCGCCGATCTCGCTGATGGCGGCGAAGCGCAGGCTGCCGTCGGCGTTGCGTGCCCGGATCAGGCTGCTGTCGGGATGGGCGATCACGTCGCCGTTGCGGTTGATGATCAGCGCCCGGCCGTGCTGGCCGATGTTCAGCCGCGCCAGGAATTCCGAGATCATGCTGATCTCGATATCGACGCCCACCACGCCGCGCAGCCCGCCGCCCGGCTGCTGCACCGGCGCGGCCAGCGTGATCCCCGGCTGGTGCGACGAGAAGAAGATATAGGGGTCGGTCCAGATCGTCGCGCGCTCGGCCTTGGCCTTGACATACCAGGGCCGCGCGCGCGGGTCATAGCGGTCGGCGGGATCCTCGCTGCGGGCGACCGGGGTGAAGTCGTGGTCGCGCCAGATGAACTCGACCCGGCGCTGGCCGTCGCGGACCGAGATGATCTTGCTGCGGAAATCGCCGCGCGCGCCGGGGGTGCGCATGACATAGACGAAGCTGCCGTCCTCGCGCCCGTAATAGAGCCCGGCGAATTGCGGCGCGATCTTCAGCTGCTGGAACAGGAGCTGCTCCAGCAGCGGCGTATCCTCGCTGGCGATGACGCTGTTCTGCGCCAGCTGCGCCGCCAGTTCCGCCGCGCCCTGCGCCGGGCTGAGGAAGCCGCGCGAATGCTCGATGGTGTTGATGCCGACGTCGCGCAAAAGGTCGCGGGCATGGCGGATCAGCGCCCGCTCGGAGGTCAGATAGGACGAAAACACCACCAGCAGGATGGCGAGGAATTGCAGCCCCGCCAGTCCCAGCGCCAGCGATGCGCCCAGCGATTTCTTCATCGCGGCCCGCCCGTTGCCGGACCGCCGCCCGCGCTGAGCGTCCTGATCATGCCCAAGGGCCCCCGAATCCCGGAACGCGGCCTGGCGCCGCGCCGGTGTTCCATACAACCGAAGCCCGCCCGGCAACAGCCGGGCCGGCATTTTTGCCACGGCGGCGTTGCAGCGGCGCCCTAGGCAATATTGCCTAGGCAAACACGGCCATTTCCGCGGGCCCCGCCCGGTGCGATACCCGCAGAAGGAGAAGGCGGTGTTTGCCTTTCCCGTTTCATGGTCCCGAGTTCGTCCGGTCTGGACACAGGCGCATTGACCAGCCCCGCGGAGAAATCCGTGGGGCTGGTCATTTTCAGCCGCTGGCGGCGCGGAAATCGGCCGGCCGGATGCCGTGCCGGGTCAGCTTGTCATAGAAGGTCTTGCGCGGCAGTTTCAGCCGCGCCATCGCCTGGGTCGCGTTGCCCTCGGCCATGCGCAGCGCGTCGCGGATCAGCTCGGCCTCGTAATCGGCGACCAGATCGGCCAGGCCCGGCGGCGCGGCATCGCCCCCCGCGCCGTCGAAGGCGGACAGCCCCAGCGCATGGCTTTCGGCGAATTGCTGCAATTCGCTGAGATTGCCCGGCCAGCCATAGCCGGCGAGCCGCGCCTTGACCGCTCCCGTCACCGGCGCCACCGGCAGGTTCAGCCGCTGGCAGGCCTGCAGCAGGAACTGCCGGAACAGCGCCGCCACGTCCTCGCGCCGCTGCGCCAGCGCCGGCATCTGCAGGGTCGCGGCCGAGAGGCGATAGTAGAGGTCGCCGCGGAACGTCCCCGCCTCGACCATCTGGCCCAAGTCGGCCCGGGTCGAGGCGATCAGCCGCAGGTCCAGCGGGCGCGGCGCCGCGGCGCCGGCAGGCCAGATCTCGCCCGCGTCGAGGATCGCCTGCAAGCGGGCCTGCAGGGCCGGGGCCAGCGCCTCGATCTCGTCCAGGAACAGCGTGCCGCGATGGGTCTTTTCCAGCTTGCCGGGCTGGCGCGGCTGGCGCGAGCCGGCGGGTTCCTGGCCGATGAACTCGGATTCGAACCGCGCCTCGTCCAGCGCCGCGCAAGTGATGCGGGTGAAGGCACGGCCCCGGCGCGGGCTTTGCCGGTGGATCGCCCGCGCCGCCGTGCGCTTGCCCGAGCCCTGGGGGCCGATGATCAGCACGTCGCCGCCCCGCTCGGCCAGCCGCGCGATGCTGTCGCGCAGGTGGACCATGACGGGCGAGGCGCCGGAAAGGCCGATCTCGGTCGCGGGCTCTTCGGCGGGGCGGGCGCGCAGGGCGCGGTTTTCCAGCACCAGCGCCCGCGCGGATGCGGCCCGGGCCAGCGCCGCCGCCAGGGGGCCGCCGCCGATCGGCTTGGTCAGGAAGTCATAGACGCCCTGCTTCAGCGCCGCGACCGCCATCGGCACATCGCCATGCCCGGTCAGCAGGATCACCGGCAGTTCCGGGTCCAGCGCATGGATGCGCTCGAACAGCTGGAAGCCGTCCAGCCCCGGCATCCGCACGTCCGACAGCACCACGCCGGGCCAGTCGGGGCCAAGGCCGTGCAGCGCCTCGGCCGGGTCGTCGAAGGTTTCGGCCCGGAAGCCGGCCAGCTTCAGCGCCTGCGCCTGCGCGGCCAGAAGGTCGGGGTCGTCGTCGACCAGGCGGACAAGCGGGGCCTCGGTCATGGCATCCTCGGCAGGTCGAGGTGGAAGCTGGCGCCCTGCCCCGGCTTGGAGGGCGCGGCCGTCAGCTCGCCGCCGAAGTCGCGGGCGATCTCGCGCGAGATCACCAGCCCCAGCCCCAGCCCGCTGGGCTTCGAGGTGGCGAAGGGGGTGAAAAGCGTCGCCGCGATGCCGGGCGCCAGCCCCGGCCCGTTGTCGCGGATGCTCAGCCGCACGCGGTCGGGCTGCTGGTCCAGGTCGATGCGCAATTCGGCGTCCGGGCGGCCCGAGAGCGCCTCTTGCGCGTTCTGGATCAGGTTGACGAGGATCTGCTCCAGCCGCACCCGCTCGGCCCGCACGGTCAGGCCGGGCGGGATCTGCGGCAGCAGCACGCGGATGCCCTCGGCCCGGCGGCGGCTGGCGACCAGCAGCAGCGCCGCGTCCAGCGCGTCCTTCAGCGCCACGGGCCCAAGCTCGCCGGTGGCCTTGCGGGCAAAGCCGCGCAGCTCGGTGGTGATCTGGGCGATGCGGTCGGACATGCGCAGGATCTGGTCCAGGTTGCCCGCCACATCCGGCGCCGCGCCCTCGGGCAGCATCTGTCGGCCGTTCTCGGCCAGAAGGCGGATGGTGGCGAGCGGCGTGTTCACCTCATGCGCGACGCCGGCGGTGATCTGGCCCAGCGTCGCCAGCTTGTTGGCCTGGACCATCTCGCCCTGCAACTGCGCCAGCCGCTGCTCGGCGGCGCGACGCTCGCGCATCTCGGCGGTCAGGTCGCGGGTGCGTTCGTCCACGGCACGCTCCAAGTCGGCGCGGTAACGCCGCTCGGCCTCGGCGCGGCGGGCGGCGCGGGTGCGGGCGCGCGCGGCCCAGATGCCGGCACCCAGCAGCAGCGACAAAAGGAATCCCACCGTGCCGGTCGCCAGCGCCGCCGCCTGGGCGGCCGGGGCCGAGGGCGCGCGGATCACCAGCCGCCAATCCGCCCCCGGCACCGGCAGTTCGGCCCCGACCTCGCCCGCCGCCTGCGCCGGCAGCGGGCCGAAGCGCAGCGCCGGCCGGCTCGACAGGATCACCTGCCCGGTCGCATCGGTGACCATGATCCGTTCGCCGGCCTGGGCCCAGTTCTGCTCGGTGCGGTCGAACTCGACCTTGACCACGATGACCCCGCGCGGCTGGCCGTTCACCGCCACATCATGCGACAGATACAGGCCCGGCCGCTTGCTGACCGTGCCAAGCGCGAATTGCGTCGCCTCGCCGCGCAGCAGGGCTTGGCTGAAATAGTCGCGAAAGCCGTAGTTCGAGCCGACGAAGCTGGCCGGCTGGTCCCAGTTCGAGGCGGCGATGGCCAGCCCCTCGCGGTCCAGGAGATAGATCACCGCGCTGTCGGTATCGGCGCGCAGCCGTTCCAGCTTGCGCGAGGCGCGCGCCACGGTCCCGGCGCCCGGCGCGGCCAGGGCGTCCCGCATCAGGCTGTCGTCGGCCAGCACCGCGGCCACCGCCCGCTGCTTGGCGAGCACGCTTTCCAGCGCCTGCACCCGGCTGCGCGCCGTCACCTCGAGCTGCTGGTGCAGCTCGCGCGGCGCATTGTCGCGCACCGTGACGAAGGTCAGCGCCAGAACCGCCAGCGCCGCCGCCAGAACGGCAAGCGCCAGCGCCAGCCGCCGCATCCGCGCCGAATCAGCCATGCCCGCCTTCCTCCCCGCCTTTGTGTGGAATTCCACACTAGCACGGCGGACCTATGCGGAAAACCACACATATTGCAACCCCGAACGCCGTCAAAAACCCATGATTACAACGCATTGCTGTCATGCGCCCGGCTTTTGGGCGCCGGCGCCCGCCGCCTTATCATGGCTGTCACATACCCGTCATTCGCAGGTCGGAGGAGGCCCCATGCAAATCGACACCTCGGCAGCGCCGGTCGTTCACGCGCCGCGCCCGTTCTATCGCCACCTGTATTTCCAGGTGCTGATCGCCATCGCCGCCGGCGCGCTGATCGGCCATTTCTACCCCCAGACCGGCGAGGCGCTGAAGCCCCTGGGCGACGCCTTCATCAAGCTGGTCAAGATGATCATCGCCCCGGTCATCTTCCTGACCATCGTCACCGGCCTTGCGGGCATGGGCACGCTCAGGGGCGTGGGCTCGGTCGTGGGCAAGGCCTTCGGCTATTTCCTGACCTTCTCGACCTTGGCGCTGATCGTCGGGCTGATCACCGCGAACGTCATCCAGCCGGGCGCCGGCATGAACATCGACCCGGCGACGCTGGATGCCAGCAAGGTCGCCGACTATGCCGCCAAGGCGCATGAATCGACGCTGACCGGCTTCGTCATGGACATCATCCCCACCACGATGACCTCGGCCTTCGTCGAGGGCAACATCCTGCAGGTGCTGTTCATCGCCATCCTGTTCGGCATCGGCCTGATCCTGATCGGCGACAAGGGCAAGCCGGTCGTCGCGCTGTTCGAGGCGATCAGCCATGCCGTGTTCCGCATGGTGGACATCCTGATGAAGGCCGCGCCGATCGGGGCCTTCGGCGCCTTCGCCTTCACCATCGGCAAATACGGCATCGCCTCGGTGGTGAACCTGGCGGCGCTGGTCGGCACCTTCTACCTGACCGCGGCGCTGTTCATCGTGGTGATCCTGGGCACGGTCTGCCTGCTGAACGGCTTCTCGATCTTCCGGCTGATCTCCTATCTCAAGACCGAACTGCTGCTGGTGCTGGGCACCTCGTCCTCGGAATCGGCGCTGCCCTCGCTGATGGAGAAGATGGAGAAGGCCGGCTGCAAGCGCTCGGTCGTCGGCTTGGTCGTGCCGACCGGCTACAGCTTCAACCTGGACGGCACCAACATCTACATGACGCTGGCGGCGCTGTTCATCGCCCAGGCCACCAACACCGACCTGTCGCTGCAACAGCAGGTGCTGCTCTTGCTGGTCGCCATGCTGTCCTCGAAAGGCGCGGCAGGCGTGACCGGGGCGGGCTTCATCACGCTCGCTGCGACGCTGTCGGTGGTGCCCACGGTGCCGGTCGCCGGCATGGCGCTGATCCTGGGCGTGGACCGCTTCATGTCGGAATGCCGCTCGATCACCAACTTCATCGGCAATGCCGTCGCCACCGTCGTCGTCAGCCGCTGGGAAGGCGCCCTGGACCGCGAGCAGTTCGACCGCGCCCTGAACGGCGAGGCCACCGGCGCGGCCCGTCCGATCCGCGACCTGCATCCGGCCCCCGCCGGCCTGCAACTGAACGAGGCCAGCGCCGACTGAAGGCGCCAGGACCAAGGCCGGGCCGGCGTGCTGGAGACGGCGCGCCGGCCTTTCCCTGTTCTCAGCCGTGCAGAAGGCGGTGGGCGGCCTCGCGCAGCACGCCCGCCACCTCGGGATGCACCACCGCCGCCCGGTCCTGATAGGCGCGCGCCGTCTCATGCTCGCGCCCGGGCCGCAACAGCGGCGTGCTGAGCAGCAGGTCCATCAGAAAGGCCCGCATCGCATCCCTGTCGCCGTCTTCCGCCTTCATCGCTTCCTCCCATGCCTGCGCCCCATCCTGACCCGGTCCGGCGGCGATGGGCAGGCAAAGAAACCGCAAGGCTATTTCAAGCGTTGCTGCACAATCGCCGGTTCCCGGGGCGCTGACCAAGGCGCTGGCCCTGCCGGCCGGTCTGCGGCAGCATCGCCGCCACGCAAGAACGGGGAAACAGCCATGACCAAGACCATTCTCGGCCTCAGCGGCAGCCTGCGCCGCGCCTCCTTCAACAGCGGGCTGCTGCGCGCCGCCGCCGATGCCGCGCCCGAGGGCACGACCATCCGGATCGGCTCGATCCGCGAGGTGCCGCTCTACGACGGCGACCTGGAAGCCGCCGCGGGCCTGCCGGGCGCGGTGCAGGCGCTTCAGGCCCAGCTTGCCGCCGCCGACGGGCTGCTGCTGGTGACGCCGGAATACAACAACGGCGTGCCGGGCGTGTTCAAGAACGCCATCGACTGGATGTCGCGCGGCGACGGGCTGGGCCTGTTCGTCGGCAAGCCGGTGGCGCTGATCGGCGCCTCGCCCGGCGGTTTCGGCACGATCCTGGCGCAGAGCCACTGGTTGCCGGTGCTGCGCACGCTGAAGACGCGGCTGTGGACCGAGGGCCGGCTGATGGTGTCGCGCGCGGGCAGCGTCTTCGACGACCAGGGCAACCTGACCGACGACAAGACGCGCGGGCAGCTGCGCGACTATCTGGCCGGCTTCGCGTCCAGCCTCTAGGGGTCCTCGCCGGGCTTCGTGGTGAACAGCGGCGCCCATTCGGGATGCCGGGCATATTGGCCGCGCACGAAGGGGCAGCGCGGGACGATGCGAAAGCCGTGCGCGCGCGCGTCCTGCAGCATGAAGTCCAGCAGCGCCCGCGCCACGCCCTTGCCGGCCATGCTGTCCGGAACGCCGGTATGGTCGGCGCTGATGACGCCCGGCCCTTCGACGGTGAAGGTGATCTCGCCCTCGCCCGCGATACCGGGAATGCGAGCGACATAGCGGCCCGGCTCCTTGCCCAGTTCGATCCCGTCGGCGCCGCTCATCCCGATACCCCGGGGGCGAAGGTCTTGCGGAACCAGTCCTGGATCAGCAGCTTGTCATGGACGAAGCGGCGGCTGTCGCCCTTGCCGCGCGGGTCCCACAGGTAGTTCATGTCGTGAAGCCGCGCGTCGCCCTGGCGGATCACCTTGCCGCCCTGTTCCAGCTGCCAGCGCATGTGGATGCGCGGCGGCGTGGTGTCGCGCAGGAAGCGCACGTCCTGCCAGCCGGTGCGCCACGGCTCGAAATCGCCGGCAAGGTCCATCTCCAGCACCTCGATCCGCAGGCTCTGCCCGCTGGGCAGGTAGCGCGCGCCCAGTTCGGCAAACCAGCGATCAAACTCGGCGAGGGCCGAGGCGCGGCTGCGCGCCTGTCGGAACTCGCGGTCCCGGAACGTCTCGGGCGCGACATAGGTCACGCCGACCGGTCCCGCCGCCATGGCCTCCACTGGCGCGGCCATGGCCAGCATCATCGTCAATCCCAGGGTTTTCGCGACTGCGCCGCGCATGGCTCGTCCTCCGCATATCCAAGCCCCATGCGCAAGGATATGGGCAGGCCGGGACACGAAGTCAAAGCATCGCCCGGCTGCGCCGGTGGCGCCGTTCCAGCAGATCGGTCATGCGCGCCACCAGATCGTCCGCCGCACCACCGGATTCCCAGGCGTAAAGCGCCACCACCATGGCCGGCTCGGTCCCGAAGGCGGCGCAGCGCCGCAGCCCGGCGCCTTCGGCCGCGGCCAGGGGCAGCAGGGTGATGCCCAGCCCGCGCTCGACGCCCAGCAGCACGCTGTGCAGGCTGCTGCCGGAAAAGGCGACATACCAGCGCCGACCCTCGCGTTCGATGCGCTGGAACATTACGTCGCGGTAAAGCCCGCCGGGCGGGAACACCACCAGCGGCACCGGATCGGCCCAGTCCCGCGCCAGCATGGCACTTTCGAACCAGCCCATCGCCTCGGCAAAGCTGGCGCGGCAGTCGCGGGCGGCGGCCTGTTCCTTGACGACCACGATGTCGAGCTCGCCCGCGCGATAGCGCCGCATCAGCTCGCGGCTGAGACCCACCGTCACGTCCAGCCGGATTTGCGGGCAGCGCGCGGCGAAGTCGCGAAAGATGTCGCACATCGCCGGGTTGAAGATGTCCTCGGGCAGGCCCAGCCGCAGGGCGCTGCTGCCGGCGGGATCGCCAAGCGCCACCGCCGCCGCCTCGTGCAGTGCCAGGATGCGGCGGGCATAGCCCAAGAGCCGCTCGCCCTGCGGCGTCGGCAGCACCGGCCGCGCCTCGCGCGCGACCAGCGGCTGGCCCGCGGCCTGTTCCAGCCGCGACAGCTGCTGGCTGATCGTCGATTGCGTCATGTTCAACTGGCCGGCGGCGCGGGTGAAGCTGCCGGTCTCGACGATGGCGACGAAGGCGCGCAGCAGGCGGGGATCGAGCATGGATTCCTCATTCGATTTCGAAATGATTATCATGCCGACATTTAATTTCCAGATGATAGGCCCCGGCCCTATCCTCCGAGGCGACCCGATTCCTGACCGGAGATCCCCATGCAGCCCCTGTCCCACCCAAGCCGCCGCACCTTCCTGGGCGCCGGCGGCGGAATGCTCGCCGCCTCGTCCCTGTTGGGCGCCGGCGCCGCCGCGGCCGCCACGCCCGAAGCCACCGCGACCGCCATCGACAACCCGCATTACCACCTGACCGAGGTCCGGCTCGAGGACGGCTTCACGCATGAGGGCGAGTATGTCGCCGCCACCCGCACGGCGCTTTACACGCTGGAGATCCGCGACGGCGCCATTGTCGCGATCCACGCGACGGATGCCGCGCTGGATGCCTCGGTCCCGCGCTATTCGGCGGGCGGCGCGCTGGCGCTGCCGGCCTTTCGCGATATGCATATCCACCTGGACAAGACCTTCTACGGCGGGCCCTGGCAGGCGCCGCTGCCGCGCCAGGGCAAGACGATCATGGATATGATTGCGCGCGAGGAGGTGCTGCTGCCGAAACTGCTGCCGACCTCGCAGCAGCGGGCCGAGGCGCTGATCGAGTTGCTGTTGTCGCAGGGCACCACCATGGCGCGCAGCCATTGCAACATCGACCCGGTCAGCGGGCTGAAAAGCCTCGAGCACCTGCAGGCCGCGCTGCAGAAGAACCGCGACCGCTTCGACTGCGAGATCGTGGCCTTTCCGCAGCACGGGCTGCTGCATTCCAAGGTCGACGGGCTGATGCGCGAGGCCATGGCCCTGGGCATCGATTTCGTCGGCGGGCTGGACCCGACCAATGTCGACGGCGACATGAAGGCCTCGATCGATGCGATGTTCGCCATCGCGCTGGACCACGGCAAGGGCGTGGACATCCATATCCACGAAACCACACCGGCCGGCGCCGAGGCGATCCGCTACATGGTCGAGACGGTCGCGCGCACGCCCGAGCTGAAGGGCAAGCTGAACCTCAGCCACGCCTTTGCCCTGGCCACCCTGCCCGAGTCCGAGCTGGACCCGCTGGCCGAGCGCATGGCCGAGCATGGCGTCACGGTGATCTCGACCGTGCCCATCGGGTCGCTGGTCATGCCGCTGCCCCGGCTGCGCGAGAAGGGCGTGACGCTGATGTCGGGCACCGACAGCGTCATCGACCACTGGTCGCCCTTCGGCACAGGCGACATGCTGGAAAAGGCCAACCTGCTGGCCCAAGTCTATGGCGGGCGGGACGAATTCGCCCTGACCCGGGCGCTGGCCATCGCCACCGGCGACGTGCTGCCGCTGGACCAGGACGGCAATCGCGCCTGGCCCCGGCCCGGCGACGCGGCGGAATTCGCGCTGGCTGATTGCAGTTGCTCGGCCGAGGCGGTGGCGCGGCGTTCGCCCCGGGTCGCGACCTTCCACAAGGGCCGGCTGGTGCATGGCGCGGTCGCCCGCGCCTGACCCTGTGCAAGTGCCGGGCGCGCGGCTATGCTGCCGCCCGGACAATGCAAGGAGCAGGCGATGGAACAGCGCAAACTGGGCGCGACGCTGACGGTCTCGGCCATCGGGCTGGGCTGCATGGGGCTGAGCCAGGCCTATGGCCACCAGGACGAATCCGCCTCGGTCGCGACGCTGGAGCGCGCGGTCGATCTGGGCGTGACCTTCTTCGACACCGCCGAGGTCTATGGCGTGCATCACAACGAGCAGCTGCTGGGCCGGGCGCTGAAGCCGTTCCGCGACCGGCTGGTGATCGCGACGAAGTTCGGTTTCACCTACAGCCGCGACGCCAACGGCTTTGGCGAGATCACCGGCACCGACGGCACGCCGAAGAATGCCCGCGCCGTGGCCGAGGCCTCGCTGAAGCGGCTGCAGACCGATGTGATCGACCTTTACTACCTGCACCGCGCCGACCCGGCCGTGCCGATCGAGGACACCGTCGGCGCCATGGCCGCGCTGGTGGCCGAAGGGAAAGTCCGCGCGCTCGGCCTGTCCGAGGTCTCGGCCGAGACGCTGCGCCGCGCCCATGCCACGCATCCGATCACCGCGCTGCAAAGCGAATATTCGCTGTGGACGCGGGACGTGGAAACCAACGGCGTGCTGGCCGCCTGCCGCGAGCTGGGCGTGGGCTTCGTGCCCTTCAGCCCGCTGGGCCGCGGCTTCCTGACCGGCCAGGTGCAGACCGAAACCCTGGGCCAGGACGATTTCCGCCGCCGCCTGCCGCGCTTCCAGCCCGAACATGCCGAGACGAACCGCAAGCTGGTCGCGGTGGTCGAGGGCGTCGCCCAGGCCAAGGGCGTCAGCGCGGCGCAGGTGGCGCTGGCCTGGGTGCTGGCGCAGGGCCAGGACATCGTGCCGATCCCCGGCGCCAAGCGCATCCCCAACCTGGAGCAGAACGTCGCCGCGACCGGCATCACCCTGACCGCGGCCGAGCGCGAGACGCTGGAACGCGCCTTTGCGCCCGAAAACGTCTCGGGCGGGCGCTATCCGGCCAGCTTCTCGGCCATGTCGGAACGCTAGTCCGGCGGCTTGCCGGCCGGGCGGCGATCCGCTAGCCCTTTGCGGCGCAACAGGACGAAGCCGATGCCGACCACGACCGAACCCCGCCCGCTGCTGGCCGCCGCCTGGATGATGGGCGCGGTCGCGGCCTTCACGCTGATGGCCGTGGCCGGGCGCATGGTCCAGGGTGAGCTCGACACGTTCGAGATCCTGGCCTGGCGCTCGCTGATCGGGATGGCGATCATCGCCGCCGTGCTGAGCCTGCGGGGCGACTGGGGTGCGGTAAACCTGCGCCGGCCCGGGCTGCACCTGGCGCGCAACGTCACGCATTTCGTCGCGCAGAACCTGTGGTTCCACGCCCTGTTCACCATCCCGCTGGCGCAGGTCTTTGCGCTGGAATTCACCGCGCCCCTGTGGGTGCTGATCCTGGCGCCGTTTCTTCTGGGCGAGCGCCTGACGCGGGCGCGGGCGCTGTCGGCGGGCCTGGGTTTCCTTGGCATCCTGGTGATCGTGCAGCCGGGCGCGGCCGGGATCTCGGCCGGGGCTTTGGCCGGGGTCGGGGCGGCGGCGCTGGCGGCGGTGGGCTTCGGGCTGACCTATGTCTGCACCAAGATGCTGACCGGCGTGGCCGGGGCGTCCTGCATCCTGTGGTGGATGTCGCTCAGCCAGGCGCTGATGGGGCTGGCCTGCGCCGGGCTCGACGGCGGCATCGCCCTGCCTTCGGCGGCGGCGGCGCCCTGGGTGCTGGTGCTAGGCCTGACCGGGCTCGGGGCGCATTTCTGCATCACCAGGGCGCTGGGGCTGGCGCCGGCGACGCTGGTCATGCCCTTCGACTTCCTGCGCCTGCCGGTGATCGCCGTGGTCGGGCTGCTGCTTTACGCCGAGCCGGTCGGGCTGGCCGTGGTCCTCGGCTCGGCGCTGATCCTGGCCGGCAACTATCTCAACATCCGTGCCGCCGGCCGGCCCGCCGCCGAGGCTCCCGCATGAGCACCGCCACCCCCGCGACCCGCTTCCTGCAAGCCAAGGGCGTCGGCTTTCGCCCGGTCGAATACCGCTATGACCCCGGCTCGGACCGGGTGGCGCTGCAGGCGGCCGAGGCCATCGGCCTGCCGCCCGAGCGCCTGCTCAAGACGCTGATGGTCGAGGTGGACGGCCGGCCCGCCTGCGCCGTGGTGCCGGGCGACCGGGTGCTGTCGATGAAGCGCGTGGCCGCGGCCTTTGGTGGCAAGTCGGCGGCGATGATGCCGCCCGCCAAGGCCGAGCGGCTGACCGGCTATCACACCGGCGGCATCAGCCCCTTCGGCCAGCGCCGCCCCGCGCCGGTGCTTTTCGAGGCCGCCGCCCTGACCACGCCCGAGGTCGCGATCAACGGCGGCAAGCGCGGGCTGTTGCTGCTGCTGGACCCGCAGGCGGCCATGGCGGCGCTGGAGGCCGGGGCCGCGGCGCTCTGCGCCGACTAGCCCGACCGACCGGGGCCGGGCCCATGGTCCCGGCATGGGAAAACGGCGGCCGAGCATCCCGACCGCCGCCTTATTGATGCGTTCCCGGTGCTTTCAGCGCGCCCGGACCGGCGCGACGACCGAAACAATGCGGTGGCTTTTCTTGTCCACCAGCACCAGATGGTCGGCGATCACGCGGTATTCCTGCCCCCGGGGCGCCTTCGCCATGCGGCTGTCGCGCGGCGGCGTCCAGGGTCGGCCGGCGCGGGCATCCTCGCCGACATGCGGCGCCGGGCGACCGTCGCGGCGGGTCTCGTTCCGGGCCTCGCGGCGGTGCTCGGGCTTGGCCTGCTTGTCCTGCGGCGGCGGGGCGGGGCATTTGCGATCCTGCTGCCGGCATGCGGGCGGCTGGCCCTCGGGACGGCTCTCGGCCAGGGCGCCCTGCGCGGACAGGACCAGGGCGGCCATGGCGCCCATCATCAGAAGACGACGCATCGCGTTATCCTTTCGGTTTCGTGGAAATTCGAGGGGATCAGCCGGCGCGGTCCGGCCGCTCGGGGCCCTGCGGCCCGGGTTGGCTTTCGACCAGCCGTGCCAGTTGCTCGGGCTGCAAGGCGCCACGCAGGGCGGTGGTCGCCACCAGCAGCGCCTGCGCCTTGTCGGCCCGGGCCAGCACCGCCTGCGCCATGCGCTCGGCCATGAGCTGGCCGGCCTCGGGTCCGGGCGGCGGTTCGGGCTGCATGAAGCCGATCAGCGCCTGGCAATAATCGCGCCAAGGTTCTTGTTGTTCAGGGGTGATGCCGAGATAGGTCTCGGTGGCCGACAGATGCGCGGCAAGGTCCAGCCCGCCCGCCATCCGCCCCGGGGCCGGCATCGGCAGAGCCATCGGGCCGGCCGCATGGGGGGCATGGGGCACCGGGGCCTCGGCCCGAGGTTGGGGCTGGGGCTGGGGCTGGGCCTTTTGCGCCTGCACGGCCACCGGCGCGCTCAGCAGGGCGAGCAGGCTGGCGGCCAGCATGGTCTTGATCGGGAATCGCTGCATCAGCGGGGCTCCTTGCGGTTTCGATGCCCTAAGGCTAGCGCCCGCCCGTGTCCGGCTTAGGTCCGCCGCGTGACGAATGCTTGCCGGAGCGGGCCGGATTTGCAACCCGATGTTGCTGCACCGCCGCCCAGCAATGTTTCGTTACACGGGCGGCATCATGCCCCGCTTGCGAACATCGGCCCGCCGCGCCAGCGCGGAAAGCCGTAGCCGTGGATTTCCACCAGGTCGATGGCGGCGGGGCTTTCGGCGATGCCTTCCGCCAGGATGGCGCGGCCCTCGGCGGCCATCTCGGCCACCAGGGTCGCCGCGATCTCGGGCCCGGTTATGGCGGCGCCGGCGGTGACGGCGGGCGCCAGCAGCGCCGCCACCGTGGGCGAGACCTGCGGCTGACGCTCGCCCGGCGCATAATCGTACCAGCCACCGCCGGTCTTCTGGCCCTTGCGGCCTGCGCGGACCAGGATGTCGCCCAGCGTCTCGGGCACGTCCTGCCCGGCCGCGCGCGCGCCCTCGCGTTGCAGATGGGCGATGTCGAGCCCGCCCAGGTCCTGCGCCTGGAACGGCCCCATGGCAAAGCCATAGCCGCGCATCGCGGCGTCGATCCGGTCGATCGGCACGCCCTGCCGCACCAGCGCCTCGGCCGCGGCGCGATAGCGTTTCAGGATGCGGTTGCCGATGAACCCCTCGCAGATGCCGGACTGCACCGGGATCTTCTTCAAGAGCCGCGCCAGGGCAAAGCCGGTCGCCAGCGTGCGCGGCGCGGTCTCGGGGACCGGCACGATTTCCAGCAGTTTCATCACATTGGCCGGGCTGAAGAAATGCAGCCCGATGAAGCGGCCGGGATTTGCCAGCCCTTCGGCGATCAGCCGCGGATCGAGATAGGAGGTGTTCGTGGCCAGCACCGCATCCCCCCGGCAGACCCGGCCGAGTTGGTCGAAGACGGCGCGCTTGACGGCGATGTCCTCGAACACCGCCTCGATGACCAGATCGGCCTCGGCCAGGCTGGCGTAGTCGGTGCTGCCGGTCACGCCCTGGCGCAGCGCCGCAACCCGCTCGGGCGTCAGCTTGCCGCGCCTGGCGGCGCCGTCGAAGATGGCGGCGACATTGGCGAGCCCGCGCTCGACGGCCTCGGCGTCGCGCTCGATCAGGGCGACGGGCAGGCCGGCCTCGCGCAGGGCGGCGACGATGCCCGCGCCCATGGTGCCGCCGCCGATCACCGCGACGCGGGCCAGCGGCAGCGGGTCGATGTCGCGCAGCGCGGCGGGACGCGGCGCGGCGCGCTCGGCAAAGAACACATGCCGCAGCGCCGCCGCCTGCGTTGAGCCGCGCAGATCGAGGAAGGTCTCGCGTTCGAAGGCCATGGCCTGGTCGAAGGACACCTCGGCCGCCTTGCGCAGGCAGGCCAGCGCGCGCAGCGGCGCGGCGGCGCCCTTGGCCGCCTTGGCCGTGGCCTGTTCGGCACGGTCCCAGAAGCCCGGCTCGGGCGCCGCCACCGCGCGCGCGGACAGCGGCGCGGGCAAGGGCCGGGTCAGCGCCTCGGCGGCAAAGGCCAGGGCGCCGGGCAGCAGATCGCCTTCGATCACCGCATCGACCAGCCCCAGCGCCTGGGCGCGGGCGGCGCGGACCGGCTTGCCGGTGGTGACCAGATCCACCGCCGCCTCGACGCCCACCAGGCGCGGTGTCCTGACCGTGCCGCCGGCACCGGGGACGATGCCAAGCGTCACCTCGGGCAGCCCCAGCGAGGCGTCGGCCGCGGCGACGCGGAACCGGCACCCCAGCGCCACCTCCAGCCCCCCGCCCAGGGCCGAGCCGTGGATGGCTGCGACCCAGGGCTTGGCCGCCGCCTCGATCCGGGCGACCAGGTCGGGCAGGTGCGGCGGCACCGGCGGCTTGCCGAATTCGGTCACATCCGCCCCGGCGATGAAGGTGCGGCCGGCGCAGGCCAGCACCACCGCCCGCACGCCGGGATCGGCGTCGAGCGCCTCGGCCGCATCCCAAAGCCCCTGCCGCAGCGCCTGGCTCAGCGCGTTGACCGGCGGGTTGTCCACGGTGACGACGGCGATGTCGCCCTGCTTTTCGATGCTGACGACAGTCATGGTCAAATCCCCAGATAGGCTTCGCGGATGCGCGGGTCGGCGATCAGTTCGGCGGCCGGGCCGGTCATGGTGATGCGGCCCGTCTCCATCACATAGCCGCGGTCGGCGATCTTCAAGGCGCCGAAAGCGTTCTGTTCCACCAGAAGCACGGTGACGCCAAGCGCCTTGAGCCCGCTGACCACGTCGAAGATCTGTTGCACGATGATCGGCGCCAGCCCCATCGACGGCTCGTCCAAAAGCAAGCAGGCCGGCCGGCCCATCAGCGCCCGCGCCATGGCCAGCATCTGCTGCTGGCCGCCTGACAGCCCGCCCGCCGCCAGGTTGCGCTTTTCCCGCAGGATCGGGAACATGGCGAAGGCATCCTGCATGTCCTTGTCCACCCGGTCGTCGCTGAACAGGAAGGCGCCGAGCCGCAGGTTCTCCTCGACCGTCAGGTTGGTAAAGATCTGCCGGCCCTCGGGCGATTGCGCCAGGCCGCGCGACAGCCGGCGGTGCGCCGGCACCGTGGTCAGCCCCTCGCCGCGAAAGGTGATGGCCCCGGCCGAGACCGGCTGCACCCCCGACAGGCAGCGCAGCAGCGTGGTCTTGCCGGCGCCATTGGCGCCGACCACGGTCACGATCTCGCCCGATTCCACCGCCAGGTCGATGCCGTGCAGCACCTCGATGCGGCCATAGCGCGAGCGCAGCCCCTCAACCGTCAGCATGGGTGGCCTCCTCGGTTCCCAGATAGGCGGCGATGACCGCCGGGTTGCGGCTGACCTCCAGCGGCGCGCCCTCGGCGATCTTTTCGCCATGGTCCAGCACGACGATGTGGTTCGAGATGCGCATGACCATCTTCATGTCATGCTCGACCAGCAGGATGGCGGTGCCGGATGCGGCGACCTCGGCGATCAGGCGGTCGATCTCCTCGGTCTCGACGGCGTTGCAGCCGGCGGCGGGTTCGTCCAGCAGCAGCACCTTGGGCTGCAGGGCCAGCGCCCGGGCGATTTCCAGCCGCTTCAGCGAGCCATAGGACAGGTTGCCGGCCTGCCGGTCGGCCGCCCGCTCCAGGCCCACGCGGGCCAGCAGGGCGCGGGCGCCCGCCTCGGCCGCGCGGGCGCGGCGGCGGGCGCCGGGCAGGTTCAAGAGGTCGGCCAGCACCGGCCCGCGTTCGCGCAGGTGAAAGCCGGAGGCCGCGTTTTCCAGCACCGTCATGTTCTGGAAGATCTGAAGGTTCTGGAAGGTGCGCGACATGCCGCGCGCGGCCAGGCGGAACGGCTCCATCCCGGTCACGTCCTGGCCGTCCAGCACCACCCGCCCCGCGCCGGGCTGGTAGACGCCCGAGATCATATTGAACAGCGTGGTCTTGCCGGCGCCGTTCGGACCGATGACCGAGACGATTTCGCCCGGCTCGACCTTGAAGCTGACGTCCTGCACCGCCTTGAGCCCGCCGAAGCTGATGCCCAGGCCCTGGATTTCCAACAGGCTCATTCGTCCTTCCCCCTTAGCTTGCGCAGGACGGACGGCACCAGCCCCTGCGGCAGGAAGATCATCACCAGCATCATCACCAGCCCCAGAATGACCTGTTCGTAATCGGCGAAGACCGTCAGCACCTGCGGCAGCAGCGTCAGGATGCCGGCGCCGATCACCGCGCCCGGGACCGAGCCGACGCCGCCCAGAACCGCCATGGTCACCATCTCGATCGAGTGCATGAAGCCCGCGACATCGGGGGTGATGAACTTGTTCTGCAGCGCCAGCAGCGAGCCCGCGACCGAGGCATAGACCGCCGAGATCACGAAGGCCTGCAACTTGACCCGCGCCACGTCGATGCCCACCGTGCCGGCCGCGACCTCGGAGCCATGCAGCGCGCGCAGCGCCCGGCCCGTGGGGCTGTGATAGAGGTTCAGCGCCAGCCATGCCCCCACCAGCAGCGCGATGCCGGTCAGGCCATACCAGAACTCGCCGTTCGACAGGTCCAGGCCCACGTCTTTCAACAGCCCGCGCAGGCCCAGGTCCGGCACCTCGATCCCGTCCGGGCCCTTGGTCAGCCAGCGTTCGTTGTTCAGCACCATGGCGACCAGGATGCCGAAGCCCAGCGAGGCCACGCCCAGGTAATAGCCCTTGAGCCGCAGGATCGGCCGGCCGACGAGCCAGGCCAGCACGGCCGAGATCGCCGCGCCCAGGACCACGGCCAGCGCCGGGGGCAGGCACCAATGCACCGGCGCCAGCGCGCAGGCATAGCCGCCGATGCCGGCGAAACCGGCGTGGCCCAGGCTGATCTGGCCGGCATATCCGGTCAGGATGACGATGCCGGTCACCGCCAGCGCGTTAACGAACATCAAGGCGCCGATGCGGTAGTAATAGCCCGAGGGAAAGAACAGCGGCGACAGCGCGATCAGCGCCGCCAGCACCAGGAGCGTTGCATGTTTCTGCGACATCACACCCGCTCCGTCGATTTGCGGCCGAACAGGCCCTGCGGCATGAAGAACAGCACCGCCAGGATGACGACAAAGGCCGCCGCGTCCTTGTATTGCGACGAAAGATACCCCGCCGTCAGCGATTCCAGCAGCCCCAGCATCAGCCCGCCGACGAAGGCGCCCTTGGGGTTGCCCATGCCGCCCAGCATGGCGCCGGCAAAGCCCTTGAGCGCCAGCGCCAGCCCGACGTCATAAGAGGTCAGCGTGATCGGCGTCACCAGCACGCCGCCGAAGGCGCCGATGGCGGCCGAGAGCGCAAAGCTCAGCGTCATGATGAAGCGGGTGTTGATGCCGACGAGCTGCGCCGCCAGCCGGTTGTTCGAGGTGGCAAGCACCGCCCGGCCCAGCAGCGTGCGGGTGAAGAACAGCCACAGCCCGGCAAAGACCGCGAAGGCGCCGCCGATCACCCACAGGCTTTGCGACTGGATGGTCGCGCCCAGCACATGGATCGGCTCGGTGCCCGAAAAGGCCGGGAAGCTGTGGATCTGCTTGTCGAAGACCAGCTGCGCCGCGCCCCGGATGAAGATCGAGGCGCCGATGGTGATGATGATCAAGGACACCACCGGGGCGCCGCGCGCCGGCTCGATGGCCAGCTGGTTCAGCGCCACGCCCACCCCCGCCGTCACCGCGATGGCGATCAGCGCGGCCAGCGGCAACGGCAGGCCGGCGGCATGGGCAAAGACGGTGATCATGCCGCCCAGCATGACGAATTCGCCCTGCGCGAAATTCACCACGCCAGAGGCGTTGAAGATGATGGTGAAGCCCAGGGCGACAAGCGCATAGACCGCGCCGACCGTCAGCCCCGAAAACAGGAATTGCAACAGTTCAGACATGATGAGGCTTTCAGGCTGGCTATGCCCTTGTCGGGCGGGAACGGCCCCCTGCCGGGGGCCGCGGCGGCCTTACTCGACGATGGTCCACTTGCCGTCCTTGACCTGCAGCATGCGGAAGGCCGACAGGTCGAGGCCCAGGTGATCCTCGGGCGTCATGGTATAGATGCCGGTGGTGCCGGCCAGCGCCTTGGTCGCCTCCAGCGCATCGCGGATCGCCTGCGGCTCGGTCGAGCCGGCGCGGGTCACGGCGTCGGTGAGCAGCGCGAAACCGTCATGGGCATAGCCGCCGAAGGTGCTGACCGGCTGCTTGAACTTGCCCTCATAGGCGGCCTTGTAGGCGGTCACGACCGGCTTTTGCGCATCGCCCTCGGCCAGCAGCGCGGCCACCAGCAGCGCGGTGCCGGGCAGGCGCACGCCCTCGGCCGCATCCGCGCCCGCCAGCTCGATGAACCCGTCCGAGGCGACGCCGTGCGACTGATACAGCGGCAGGTCGATCGCCAGCTGCTTGTAGTTGCGGGTCACGATGGACGGGCCCTGGCCGAAGCCCGGGTTCAGCACCGCCTGCACGCCCTCGGCGTTCTTGATCTTGGTCAGCTGCGCCGTCATGTCGGCGTCCTTCGGATCATAGGTCTCGTCCGCGACGACCTCGATGCCGTAATCCGCGACCACGTCCTTGCATTGCGCCTGCATCGAGGCGCCGAACCCGTCGGTGCCCGAGATCATGCCGATCCTGGCGATGCCCTGCTTCTTCATGTCCTCGAAGATCTTCTGGCAGGCCATGCGGTCGGTGTGCGGGGTCTTGAAGGTCCAGGGCTTGACCGGCTGGATGATGTCGATGGCGCCGGCCAGCGAGATGAAGGGCACCTCGGCATCCTCGGCCACGGCCAGGATCGACATGCTGGTGCCGGTGGTGGTGCCGCCGATGATGGCCTGGACCTCGTCATCCTCGATCAGGCGGGTGGCGAAGGTGCGCGCCTTGTTGGCGTCGCCGCCGTCGTCGTAAAGCACCAGCTCGACCGGCTCGCCGTTGATGCCGCCCTTGGCGTTCAGTTCTTCGACCAGCATTTCCAGGGTCTTGGCCTCGGGGTCGCCCAGGAACGCGGCCGGGCCGGTGGCCGAGATCGAGGCGCCGATCTTCAATTCGGCGCTGGCGGCCGTGGCTAGGCCAAGCGCGATCAGGGCGGCCGGGGCGGCCGTCTTCAGGGTCGTCTTCATGGTTTTCTCCTCCCAGAGATTCTTGGTTCAGGCCGCCACCGGCCGCCGCCACATGGCGCGGCGGAAGCGGTTGGCGACGAAGGCGGTGTCGGTCAGGCTGGCATTGCCGGCCGGATTGGCTCCGGTGACGTGGAAGTCGCTGAAGGCCGCCGACTGGTTGACGAAGATATTGCCGGTCAGGTTCACCGACAGGTTGACGCCCGCCGCGACAAAGGCACGGGCGGCGCGGGCGATGCGGCTTTCATCGGTGTCGTAAAGCGCGGCGGTGATGGCGCCCTTGCGTCGGGCCAGGTCGGCGGCGCGACGGATGCCCGCATCGGCATCCGGCACGGCGATGACGAAACCGATGGGGCCGAAGCATTCCTCCTCGGCCAAGGGGTCGCCGTCGTTCAGCGCCAGCAGCAGCGGCGTCGCGGTGCGCCCCTGTCCCAGCGGCGCCGAATCGCGCAGGATGCGGCCGCGCGCCCGGGTCTCGGCGATGCGGGCCAGCGTGGCCGGGTTGGCGACGGCGCCGCAGACGCCGGCGGCGCGGGCCGGGTCCGACAGCAGCGCGTCCACCGCCGCCGCCAGGGCACGGCCGACCTCGTCGAAGCTGCGGTTCCCCTGGTCGGTGTCGATGCCGGCCTCGGGCACATAGATGTTCTGCGGCGCCGTGCACATCTGGCCGGAATAGAGCGCCAGCGAGAACGCCAGATTGGCGCACATGCCGGCAAAGTCGTCCGTGGCGGCGATGGTGACGGTATTGACCCCGGCCTCTTCGGCAAAGATCTGCGCCTGCGTCGCATGGCTGCGCAGCCAGGCCCCGAAGGCGCCCGAGCCGGTATAGTCGATCAGCCGCACCGCCGGATCGGTGGCGAGCCGCGTGGTGATCTCGGCGCCCTTGCGGTCCACGGCCAGCAGCACCGAATCGGCGGGCAGCCCGGCCTCGGCCAGCACCGCGCGCAGGGTGCGCACGGCCAGCGCCAGCGGCAGCACCGCCGCCGGATGCGGCTTCACGATCACCGGATTGCCGGTGGCGAGGCTGGCGAACATGCCCGAATAGCTGTTCCAGGTCGGGAAGGTATTGCAGCCGATGGCCAGCGAAAGCCCGGCCGGCACCAGCGACCAGTGCTTTTCCAGCACGATGGGCGCGGCCTTGCCCTGCGGCTTTTCCCAGCGCGCGGCGGGGGCGAATCGGGTCATCTCGTCCCAGGCCATCGCCACGGCCTCCAGCCCCCGGTCCTGGGCATGCGGCCCGCCTGCCTGGAATGCCATGGCAAAGGGCTGGCCGGTGGTGTGCATCACCGCATGGCCCATCAGGAAACTGTCGCGGTTGAGCCGCACCAGCGCCTCGAGGCAGGCACCCACGCGGGTCTCGGGCGCGGCTTCGGCCAGCGCCGGGGCGGCCGCCTGCGCCGCGGCGATCAGCGCGGCCGCATCCGCCGCCGGATAGGTGATTCCCAAGGCGCCGCCAAAGGGCGAGACCTCGGCTCCGATCCAGTCCGTGCCTGGATGGCCGGGCAGGTCCAGCCGCGAATCACGCAAGGCCGCGAAACCCGCCGCACCGTCCTCGCGCGCGGTTTCGCCATAGACCTTGCCGCTCGGCACCTCGGGGAAGGGCGTCCAGAACGCGCGCGAACGAGCCGCCGCCAGCGCGGCATCCAGCATGTCCCGATGGCGTTCGAAAAGCTCGTCCAAAGCGTCCTCCCTCGCTTGCTCCGATTTATCATTGACCGGCCGGTCGGTTTATGCAACAAAAATTTTCAGAGGCCCGGAGGGAGTGGGCCTGGGAGCAACTCATGACGGAAACGGTCCTGACGGCCTTGGCCGATGGCGTGTTGGTTCTGACGCTGAACCGCCCCGAGAAACTGAATGCCTTCAACGTGGACATGCACCTGGCCTTGCACGCCGGGCTGAAGCGCGCCCATGACGACGCGGCGGTGCGTGCCGTGCTGCTGACCGGCGCCGGGCGCGGCTTCTGCGCCGGGCAGGACCTGGGCGACCGCGATCCGTCCAAGGCGACCGAGGCACCGGACCTGGGCCAGACGCTGGAAAACTACTACAATCCGACGATCCGGCTGATCCGCGCGCTGGAAAAGCCGGTGGTCTGCGCGGTGAACGGCGTGGCGGCGGGCGCCGGCGCCAATATCGCGCTGGCCTGCGACATCGTGCTGGCGGCACAATCGGCGAAATTCGTGCAGGCGTTCTCGAAAATCGGGCTGGTGCCGGATGCCGGCGGCTCGTGGTCGCTGTCCCGCATCCTGGGCGAGCCCCGTGCCAAGGCGCTGGCGCTGACCGCCGAGCCGCTGCCGGCCGCAAAGGCCGCCGACTGGGGCCTGATCTGGAAGGCCGTCGAGGACGCCCAGCTGATGGACGAGGCCATGGCGCTCGCCAAGGCCCTGGCGGCCGGGCCGACGCTGGGCCTGGGGCTGACCAAGCAGCTGATCCAGGCCGCCGCCGACAACAGCCTGGACCGGCAGCTGGACCTGGAACGCGACGGCCAGCGCCGCGCCGGCCGCAGCGCCGATTATGCCGAAGGCGTCAGCGCCTTCCTGCAGAAACGCAAGCCGGAGTTCCGTGGCCAATGAAACCCGCAGCCGAAATGACCCCGCAGGAACTGGCCGAGGCCAGCGCCCGTGCCATGTGGAACGACGACAGCGCCAGCCAGCGCCTGGACATGAGCCTGGACCACATCGCTCCGGGCGCGGCGACGCTGTCCATGACCATCACGGCCGCCATGTCGAACGGCCACGGCAATTGCCACGGCGGCTATATCTTCACGCTGGCCGACAGCGCCTTCGCCTTTGCCTGCAACAGCTACAACCAGCTGACCGTGGCGCAACACTGCGCGATCACCTATCTTGTTCCCGGCCGGATCGGAGACCGGCTGACGGCCACGGCACGCGAGGTTTCGCGGCGCGGCCGCTCGGGGATCTACGACATACGCATCACCAACCAGACGGGCGAGCATGTCGCCGAATTCCGCGGCCATTCGCGCACCGTCAAGGGAACCCACCTGCCGGGCTGACCCCCCGGACGCCGCTTTGCATAGGGAGGAAGCCATGCAAGACCTGTCCCCGAACCGCAAGGAACTGGACCCGATCGAAACCGCCTCGCGCGACGAGATCGAGGCGCTGCAGTTCCACCGCATGAAGCGTTCGCTGAAGCACGCCTTCGAGAACTCGCCCTTCTACCGCAACCGCTTCATCCAGGCGGATGTGCATCCCGAGGATCTGAAGTCGCTCAAGGACATCGCGAAATTCCCCTTCACGGTGAAGCAGGACCTGCGCGACACCTATCCCTTCGGCATGTTCGCGGTGCCGCAGACCAAGCTGGTGCGCATCCACGGCTCGTCCGGGACCACCGGCAAGCCGACCGTGGTGGGCTATACGCAAGCCGACATCGACCATTGGGCGAACCTGATCGCGCGCTCGATCCGCGCGGCGGGCGGCCGGGCCGGCGACATGCTGCACAACGCCTATGGCTACGGGCTGTTCACCGGCGGCATCGGCGCGCATTACGGCGCCGAGCGGCTGGGCTGCACCGTGGTGCCGATGTCGGGCGGCATGACCGAGCGGCAGGTGACGCTGATCCACGACTTCAAGCCGCGCATCATCATGGTCACGCCCAGCTACATGCTGTCGATCCTGGACGAATTCCGCCGCCAGGGCCTCGACCCGCGCGAAAGCTCGCTGGAGATCGGCATCTTCGGCGCCGAGCCCTGGACCAACGCCATGCGCCAGGAAATCGAGGAAGCCTTCGACATGCACGCCGTCGACATCTACGGCCTTTCCGAGATCATGGGCCCCGGCGTCGCCATGGAATGCGTCGAGACCAAGGACGGGCTGCATATCTGGGAGGATCACTTCTTTCCCGAGATCATCGACCCGGTCACCGGCGCGGTGCTGCCCGACGGCGAGATGGGCGAGCTGGTCTTTACCACGCTGACCAAGGAAGCCCTGCCGATGGTGCGCTACCGCACCCGCGACCTGACCCGCATCCTGCCCGGCACCGCGCGCTCGATGCGGCGGATCGAGAAGATCACCGGCCGCAGCGACGACATGATCATCCTGCGCGGCGTCAATGTCTTCCCGACCCAGATCGAGGAGCAGATCCTGAAATGCGCGGGCTTGGCGCCGCATTTCCAGATCGAGCTGACGCGCGCCGGCCGCATGGACAACATGACCGTGCATGTCGAATGCGCCGAGGCGATGGCCGATGCCGACGCCCGCGCCAAATCCGCCAAGGAGCTGGCGCATCACATCAAGTCGGTGGTCGGCGTCTCGACCAGGATCGAGGTCAGGGATCCGAACGGCATCGCCCGCTCGGAAGGCAAGGCCAAGCGGGTGATCGACAACCGGCCGAAGGGTTGAGCCGCCCGCGACACCGCGACGCCGGGCCGGGCATGACAGCGGCGGGAAAACCCGCTAAAGCGGCGGGGGGGCCGGTCGGGCCCCTGTGCCATTCGCGCCCCGGCGCGTCGAAAGACCAGAAGACATGAGGACGGCATGGCTCGGACACGGGCGACGGATTTCGAGGAAAAGCAGCGCGGATTGCTGGACAGCGCGGCCGAGGTCTTTGCCGAACTGGGCATGGAAAAGGCCTCGATGGCGCAGATCGCGGCCCATGCCCATGTCTCCAAGGCCCTGCTTTATCACTATTATCCCAGCAAGGACGCGCTGATCTTCGCCATCATCGTCACCCATCTGGAGGAACTGGACGAGGCCATCGAACAGGCCGACGACGCCACCCTGGCACCCGAGCAGCGGCTGCGCAAGCTGGTCGGCACGGTGCTGGAATGCTATCGCGGCGCCGACAACCAGCACAAGGTGCAGCTCAATGCCACCTCGGCGCTGTCGGACGAGCAGAAGGCCGAGATCCTGGCGCTGGAACGCCGCATCGTCAAGCATTTCGCGCTGGTGCTGCGGCAGATCAACCCCGACCTCGACGACCCGCAGCGCCCGCTGCTGACGCCGGTCACCATGTCGCTCTTTGGCATGATGAACTGGGTCTACATGTGGTTCCGCGACGGCGGCCGCATCACGCGCGAGGATTACGCCGACGTGGCGACCACCCTGATCCTGGAAGGCATCAAGGCGGTGCGCTAGGGCCTCAGGCCGCCAGCGCCGGCACGAAACCGGCGCTTGCGGCGGCCTCGGCAAAGGACTGCCGCGCCGCGCCGACCGGGACAAGGCAGTTCATCGCCGCCTCGACCTGGCGCAGCGCCTGGCCGCGGGCCGGGTCGGCCACCGGCCATTTGCGGCACAGCCAATAATGGGCCTGCTCGATGGTGCTGAATTTCTGCACGTCGCCCTGTGGCGAGACGACGAAGCTCAGGGGCGTGCCCCAGTGAATCTCGATCATGGTGTTTCCTTGATGAAAAATGCTGCCCCGACCGCGCGGGGCCGCCGGTCGGGCAAAAAGAAAGGCGGGGCCGACATCGCCGGCCCCGCCTTCATGCAATGTCGGTTGGCTTATGCCAGCGCCAGGTTCGTCGCCGATTCGCGACCGTTGCGGTCACGCTCCAGGTCGAAGGTCACCGCCTGGCCGTCGTTCAGACCGCGCAGGCCGGCACGCTCCAGCGCCGAGATATGGACGAAAACGTCCTTCGAACCGCCTTCGGGGGCGATGAAGCCGAAACCCTTGGTGGCGTTGAACCATTTCACGGTGCCATTGGCCATCGTGTCATTCCTTATATAGATGCCGCTCGCGACATGCAGCGGCCCGGCAAAGCTGAAGATCGAAAGCTGAGCCGAAAGGAATCAGGTCCGAACATAGGTATGCCGCCCCTATATAGCGCAGCATGACCCGGTTTTCGAGGGGGAAGGTGAAAATTATCGCCCCTCACGCCCTTTTCTTTTCGAGCGCGCCGCGGGAGAGCCGGTCGAGCAGCAGGGCGATGGCGACGATGGCAAGGCCGGCGCGCAGGCCAAGGCCCATCTCCATCCGCGTCAGGCCGCGCGTGACCTCGGCGCCAAGACCGCCGGCGCCGACCAGCCCCGCCAGCACCACCATGGCCAGCGACAGAAGGATGCATTGGTTCAGCCCGACCAGCAGCGTGGGCGTCGCGGCCGGGAACTCGATCTTCCACAGGATGGTGCCGGGCTTCGCGCCGATGGCCTCGCCCAGTTCCTTGAGGTCCGTCGGCACGCCGCGAAAGGCCAGCGTGGTCAGGCGCAGCATCGGCGGGATGCCATAGACGATGGTGGCGATGATCGCCGGCACCTTGCCCAGGCTGAAGATCATCACCGCCGGGATCAGATAGACCCAGGGCGGCACCGTCTGCATCACGTCGAGGATCGGGCGCAGCGCCGCCTCGACCCGCGGCCGGCGCGCGGCCAGGATGCCCAGCGGAAAGGCGATGGCGACGGCGATCAACACCGCGACCACCACCAGCGCGATGGTCTGCATCGCGCCGGTCCACAGGCCCATCAGCCAGCAGAACCCCAGGCAGCAGGCCGACAGCACCGCGACCCGGCGCCCGGCGGCAAAGAAGGCCGCCAACGCGACCAGCGCAATCAGCGCCCAGGGCGGCAGTACCAGCAGCGCGCCCTCGATGGCGCCCAGCACGGCCTCGATGACCCGGGTGATCACCGCGAAGAAGCCGTGGAAATTGGCGTTCAGCCAGTCGACGACGGGGGCGAGAAAGGCTCCGGGATTAAAGGTCATTTCGTCCTCGCAAGGCTTTGGGTGACGCGGTCCAGCACCATGGTCAGCACCACGATGGCGATCGAGGCGTTGATGGATGTCGCGATGTCCAGCGTGCGGATGGCGCCGTAGATCGTCTCGCCAAGCCCGCCCGAGCCGACGATGCCGGCGATCACCACCATGCCGAAGGCCATCATCAGGCTCTGGTTCACGCCCGCCATGATCGAGGGCAGCGCAAAGGGCAGCCGGATCTTCCAGAACATCTGCGCCGGCGTCACGCCCGTGGCCTGGCCCAGCTCGATGAACTCGTGCGGGGTCTGGCGGATGCCGAGGCTGGTCAGCCGGATCGCCGGCGGCATGGCCACGATCACCGTGGCGACCAGCGCCGTGGCCGGGCCAAAGCCCAGCAGCGCGATCGAGGGCAGCAGGTAGATATAGGGCGGCATGGTCTGGATCAGGTCCAGCACCGGCACCAGCGCCCGGTCCAGCCGCGGCATCAGCCCGGCCATCACCCCCAAGGGCAGGCTGACCGCCAGCGCGATGACGGTGGCGGCGATGACCAGCGCCAGCGTGGCCATGGTCTCGGACCACAGCCCCATCGCGGCGCAGGCCGCCAGCGCGACGGCGGTGGCGATGCCGGCCCCCAGGCCCAGCACCCGCCAGGCCAAAAGCCCGACCAGCGCCGCGGTCACGTAGAAGGGCGGCAGCAGCAACAGCCATTGCACGGCGTCGAACAGCCCCTCGAGCAGCGCGCGGGCGCCGTCGAAGATGAAGGCGGCATGGTCGGTCAGCCAGAACAGCGCGTTATCGACGGTGCTGTCGAAGGTGGTGACGAAATCCTCCATGACGCCCCCTCAATGCGCGGCGGCGGCGGCATCGCCGCGCACGCCCAGCAGCAGGTTGCGGGTGGTGACGACGCCAAGGACGCGGCCGTCCTCCTCGACCGCGATGGCATCGCTGCCGGTCGCGGTGATCTGGCCGATCAGCGCGTCGATGTCGGCCTCGGGCGAGCAGCGCGGCAGGCCGTCCACCGGGCCGGTCGCGGGCACCATCACCGAATGCGCCTTGACCAGGTGCAGCCGCGAGATGCCGGCGACGAAATCGGCGACATACTGGTCGGCCGGGTTCATCACGATCTCCTCGGCGGTGCCGGTCTGGATGATCACCCCGTCCTTCATGATGGCGATGCGGTCGCCGATGCGGATCGCCTCGTCGAGGTCGTGGGTGATGAAGACCGCCGACTTGCCCAGCTCCTTGGTCAGCTGGCGGAACTCGTCCTGCAACTGCCGGCGGATCAGCGGGTCCAGCGCGGAAAACGGCTCGTCCATCAGGATGATCTCGGGGTCCGAGGTCAGCGCCCGCGCCAGCCCGACCCGCTGCTGCATGCCGCCCGACAGCTCGGACGGATAGCGCAGCATCCAGTCCGACAGGCCCACCTTGGCCAGCGCGGCCTCGGCGGCGCGGTTGCGTTCGTCGCGCGGCACCCCCTGCACCTCAAGGCCGAAACCGGCGTTTTCCAGCACGTTGCGCTGCGGCAGCAGGGCGACGGACTGGAAGACCATGCCGATATGGCGGGCGCGGGTCTCGCGCAGGGTGGCGGCGTCCATGGCGGCGATGTCGCGGCCCTTGACCAGGACCTGGCCCAGGCTCGGCTCGATCAGCCGGTTGAGCAGCCGGATCAGCGTCGACTTGCCGGAGCCCGACAGGCCCATGATGCAGAAGATCTCGCCGCGCCGCACCTCGATCGAGGCATCCGAGACGCCGACCACGCAGCCGAATTCCTTCAGCACCTCCTGCTTGCCCAGGCCCCGGCCGGTGATCGCCCCGATCGCCTCGCGCGAACGGTCGCCGAAGACCTTCCAGACCGACCGGCAGTCGATCAGAATATCCGTTTGTTCCATGTGCTTCCCTGTCGGTCCTGATTTGGCTTGGGCGGCCCCGCCCGGGGGCCGGGCCGCCCGGCGGGATCAATAGGACTTGATGTTTTCCCAGCGCTTCAGCCGGTCCTCGTGTTCGGTGATCCAGCCGGCGATGGCCTCGTCCATGGTCTTGCCGTCATTGACGACGGCATTGATCTGGGCCACCTCGTTGATCGGCACGAAGACGCTGCCGATGATCTCGCGCGCTTCCGGATTCGCCTCGGCAAAGCCCTTCTGCGCGATCCAGTAATAGGACTGCGGCGGCGCAAAGATGCCCTTGGGATCGGCCAGGAACTTGGTGTCGAACTTCAACGCCATCCAGGTCGGCTCCCACAGGGTGACGGCGATCCAGTCCTGGCGGTCGACGGCGGATTTCAGCGCCGCGGTCATGCCGGCGGTCGAGCCCTCGACCAGCTGCAGCTTCATGTCATAGGCATCGACCGCATCGGCCGCCTCGCGCATCAGCCCGGCGCCCGGCTCGATGCCGATGATCTTGCCGCCGAACTTGTCGGCATTCTCGTTCAACTGCTCGATCGAATCGATCGGCAGGTATTTCGGCACCGCGATGCCCTGGTAAAGCCCATGCGAGACCGGCGACAGCTTCTCCAGACGGTTCTTGTTGCGGTTCCAGTAATCCTGCGCCACGTAATCGGTCTGGCTGGCCAAGATCTGCACGTCGCCCTTGGTCAGTGCGGCATAGGCGATGCCCCATTCGGAAAACTCGGTCAGCTCAACCGTGTAGCCCTTGTCCTCCAGCACCTTCTTGGTGATGCCCGAGATCGGCGTCAGGTCCTCCCAGTCCATGGTGCCCATCTTGATGACCTTGTCCTGCGCCAGCACGGGCGAGGCAAGCCCCAGCGCCACAGCGCCGGCAAGGATGGCCTTGAAAATTCTAAGCATGTTTTTTTCCTCCTCTGTCCGATGATCTTGCAGGCCCGGGATGCAGCAGCCATGGCTGGCCACGCGCCGCGACAGGCATCGCGGCGGCCCGGGCCCGTCCTGCGACGGGGCATGCTAGGGAAAGGAAGGCACGTCTCGGGGACGCCCCGTCATCCTTGACAAGGGATTTATCCCGTGCACTCCGATTCCGGGCAAACGAGAATTTGCTTCGGTGGGGCATTAGTCATTCTGGCCCAGCCCGGGGCTTCTTTCTTGGGGAAATATCCCGGGGGAGTCCCGCAGGGACGGGGGCAGAGCCCCCTACCCCGCCTCGCGCACCGCGGCCAGCACATGGGCGACGAAACCCGCCAGCGCCGGCCGCTCCAGCGCGCGCTGCTTGCAGTTCAGGAAATTGCCGCGCCCGGCGGTCAGCGGCGCCGGATGGGCAAAGACCAGCCGGCCGCGGGCGATGGGCTCGCGCACCATGTGGTGCCAGCCCAGCATCACCCCCTCGCCCGCCATGGCGGCCGCCATCAGCAGGCTGACCTTGTTCGTGGACAGGCTGGCGGGCGCCTTGGCCCATTGCGCGCCTTGGGCGCGGAACCATTCCGCCCAGCCCAGCGGCTGCCAGCCGATGGCATCGGCGCTCCAATGCCGGTCGTGCAAATGCAGCAGGTTGACCCGGTTCAGGCTGTCGGGATCCTCGAACGGGCCGTGCCGGGCCAGGAACTCGGGTGAACAGACCGGCTGGGCGGTCTCGGGGAACAGGAAATGCATCTCCTCGCCGACCTCGCAGCGTTCGTTGCCGCACAGGAAGGCGACGTCGACATCGGCATAGTTGCGCAAGGTGTCGTCGGCGTCCGAGGCCAGCACCACGAAGCCCACCTCGGGATGCAGGGCGCGATAGCTGTCGATCAGCGGCTGCAGCCAGAACAGCGCCATGCCGTCGGTGGCCGAGACGGTGATGGTCTGCGGCCCCTCGTCCCCCGCCAGCACCGAGACCGCGGCGCTGATCGTGTCGAGCCCGGCGGTCACCGCGGAAAACAGGCTCGCCCCCTCGGGCGTCAGCTCCAGCGCATTGTGCTTGCGGATGAACAGCGCCACCTCCAGCGCCCGCTCCAGCAGGCGGATCTGCTGGCTGACCGCGCCCTGCGTCACGTTCAGCTCGCGCGCCGCCAGGGTAAAGCTCAGATGCTTGGCCGCGACCTCGAAGGTGGCAAAGGCACCCAAGGACGGCAGATGACGACGCCGGATCGGCGGCATGGGCGGCTCCTGATCTTCCCTTGGGACCATTCTAGCCGGAACCGATCGCCTTTCCAGCACGCTTGCCGCCCGGGCCATAGTTTTTCTAATGCGACCGTAAAGCACATTCTCCTTTGCGGCGAATCCGCTCCCGGCCCTAGCAAAGCGGTCATACCGTCCCCGCAGCAAGGAGGCCGCGACATGGCGCAACGCATGGTCCTGGAAGGCATTTACACCCCTGTTATCACCCCTTTCGACTCCGCTGGGGGGATTGACTACGACGCGCTGGCCGATCTGGTTGAGCGGCTGGTCTCGGCCGGGGTGCACGGGTTGATCTCGGGCGGCTCGACGGGTGAGAACTATGCCGAGACCGTCGAGGAACGCCTGGAATTGGCCCGCTTCATCACCGAGCGCAGCGCCGGCCGGCTGCCGGTCATCGTCGGCACCGGCGCCATGCGCACCCCCGACAGCATCGCGCTGGCCCAGGGCGCGCGCGAGATGGGCGCCGATGCCATCCTGCTGGCCACGCCGCCCTATTCGGTGCCGACCGAGGCCGAGAACGCCGCCAACGCGCTGGAGATCGACCGCGCCGCCGGCCTGCCGATCATCCTCTACAACTACCCCGGCCGGATGGGCGTCAGCATGGGGCGCGAATTCCTCGACATCGTCGGCGCCTCGGAAAACGTCATCGGCATCAAGGAAAGCTCGGGCGACGTGAACCGCATCCACACGCTGGCCTGCGACTATCCGAACATCCAGCTGAGCTGCGGCATGGACGATCAGGCGCTGGAATTCTTCGCCTGGGGCGCGCGCAGCTGGATCTGCGCCGGCTCGAACTTCCTGCCCGAGGAGCATGTCGCGCTGTATGAAGCCTGCGCCGTGCGCGGCGATTTCGCCACCGGCCGCCGGATCATGACCGCGATGATGCCGCTGATGGGCGTGCTGGAGCAGGGCGGCAAGTTCATCCAATGCGTCAAGCACGGGGTCGAGACCACCGGGTTGCGCGCCGGGCCGATGCGCCCGCCGCTGCAGGGGCTGAACGCCGATGAAAAGGCCGAGCTGGAAGCCGTGATCGCGACGCTGAAGACCGCCGTCGCCGCCATCATCGAGGGGGAATGACATGACCGATCTGCTGAGCGCCGAGGACTACAAGGCCATCGCCGCCGGGCTGGCTTTCCCGACGCAGGCCTTCATCGACGGCGGCTTCCGCCCGGCGCTGTCGGGCCGGACCTTCACCAGCACCAACCCGGCGACGGGCGAGGCGCTGGCCGAGATCGCCGCCTGCGACGCGCAGGATGTCGACGCCGCCGTCGCGGCCGCCCGCGCCGCCTTCGAGGACGGGCGCTGGTCGCGCCTGCATCCGGCCGAGCGCAAGCAGGTCCTGCTGCGCCTGGCCGCGCTGATGGAGGACCACGCCCGCGAACTGGCGGTGCTGGAAAGCCTGGACGCCGGCAAGACCATCTTCGACTGCGAAACCGTGGACGTGCCGGAAACCATCCATGTCCTGCGCTGGCACGCGGAGCTTATCGACAAGATCTACGACCAGGTCTCGCCGGCCTCGGACAACCACATCGCCATGGTGGTGCGCGAGCCGGTCGGCGTCGTGGGCCTGGTGCTGCCCTGGAACTTCCCGCTGCTGATGCTGGCCTGGAAGATCGGCCCGGCGCTGGCCGCGGGCTGTTCGGTGGTGCTGAAGCCGGCGGCGGAGACCACGCTCAGCACGCTGCGCGTCGCGGAACTGGCGGCCGAAGCCGGGCTGCCGGCCGGGGTGCTGAACATCGTCACCGGCTCGGGCTCCGCGGTGGGCGAGCCGCTGGGCCGGCACCCCGACGTCGACATGGTCAGCTTCACCGGCTCGACCGTGACCGGGCGGCGCTTCCTGCATTACTCGGCCGACAGCAACCTCAAGGAGGTGGTGCTGGAGCTGGGCGGCAAGAACCCCTGCGTGGTGCTGGACGATGCCGAAGACCTGGACGCGGTGGCGGCGCATGTCGTCAACGGCGCCTTCTGGAACATGGGGCAGAACTGCTCGGCCGGCTCGCGGCTGATCGTGCAGCGGGGCATCAGGGACCGGCTGCTGGAAAAGGTCCGGGCCGAGGCCGCGACCTGGCGGGTGGGCGATCCGCTGGACCCGGCCAACCGCGTCGGCGCCCTGGTCAGCCAGGCGCATTTCGACAAGGTCAGCGGCTATCTGGACGCCGCCCGCAGCGAGACCGTGCTGATGGGCGGCAACATCGTGAAGCCCGGCTTCATCGAGCCGACCGTGGTCGAGGCCGCACGCGACTCGAAGCTTGCGGTCGAGGAGATCTTCGGCCCGATCCTGACCGTGGTGGTGGTGGACAGCATGGACGAGGCCATCGCCGTGGCCAATGACACCGAATATGGGCTCGCCGCCTCGATCTTCTCGGCCAATGGCAAGACGGCGCTGCGCGGCGCCCGCGCCCTGCGCGCCGGCACGGTGACCGTCAACAGCTTCGGCGAGGGCGACATCACCACCCCCTTCGGCGGCTACAAGCAGTCCGGCTTCGGCGGGCGCGACAACTCGATCCATGCCCATGACCAGTATACCCAGCTCAAGACGATCTGGATCGACCTGACCCTGCCCGCGGCGGAGACCGACTGAGATGGCGGTCCACCAAGCCCTGCAAACCCCGGTCTTCAACGGACCCGCGGGCTGGCGCGCCATCCTGCCCCCGGTGCCGCCGCGCCCGCGGCTGCAGGGGGATGCGGGCTGCGACGTGGCGATCGTCGGGGCCGGCTTCGCCGGCCTCGCGGCCGCGCGGCGGCTGCGCCAGCTGGACCCGGCGCTGGAGGTGGTGATCCTCGAGGCCGCCCGGGTCTCCGAAGGCGGCACCGGGCGCAACTCGGGCTTCATGATCGACCTGCCGCATGAGCTGACCTCGTCGGACTACGCCGGCTCGGGCGACAGCCACGACCGCCAGCTGACGGCACTGAACCGACAGGCCATCGCCTTCGCCGCCTCGGCGGTCGAGGAATACGGCATCCCCGCCGGCTGGTTCCAGCGCGCGGGCAAGATCAACGCCGCCGCCTCGGCCACCGGCATGGCCGCGAACGAAAGCTACGCCCGCCACCTGCACGACCTGGGCGAACCGCACGAGATGCTGGACGCCCAGGCCATGCGCGAGATCACCGGCTCGGCCTATTACCAGGGCGGGCTTTTCACCCCGGGCACGGCGATGATCCAGCCGGCCGGCTATGTCCAGGGCCTGGCTGCCGGGCTGGAAGGCCAGGGCGTGCGCATCCACGAGGATTCGGCCGTGCTGCGCATCGAATCGGATGCGCAGGGCTGGCGGCTGGCGACGGCGCAGGGCAGCCTACGCGCGCCGCGGGTGATCCTGGCCAACAACGGCCACCTGGAAAGCTTCGGCTTCCTGCGCGGCCGGCTGATGCACATCATGCTGAACGCCTGCATGACCGAAGAGCTGCCGGCCGAGGCGATGCGCGCGCTTGGCGGTCACGAATGCTGGGGCGCCACCCCGGCCGACCCGATGGGCACCACCGTGCGCCGCATCGGCCCCGCGCAGGGCGGCAACCGCATCGTCATCCGCCAGGGCGGCTATTACCGGCCGAACATGCAGACCAGCGCGCATGACCTGTCGCGACTGGTCGGGATCATGCGGGAAAAGTTCGACGCGCGTTTCCCGATGCTGAAGGGCCTGCGCTTCGAATACAGCTGGTCGGGGCACCTGTGCCTGTCGAAGAACGCCGTTTCGGTCATGCGCCAGCTGGAGCCCGGGCTTTACGCCGCCTGCGTCGACAACGGCCTGGGCACCACGCGCAGCACGCTGACCGGCATCGGCGCGGCCGAATTGCTCTGCGGGCGCACCAGCGCGGTGACGGCCTTCTTCGCCGCCGAGGCCGAGCCCAGCCGCCTGCCGCCGCATCCCTTAGACACCATCGGCGCAAACGCCTATATGCGCTGGAAGGAATGGCAGGCGCGGCAGGAGTAAACCCCTGGCTATCCGCTAGCGGGCGAAGCCGCTGACATGGGGCAGCCAGGTCGACATTGCCGGCACGAAGGTCAGGATCAGCAGGGCCGCCATCGCCGCGACGAAGAAGGGCGGCAACTCGCGGATCAGCGCCGAAGGCCGCTGCTTGGTGGCCGAGGCGACCACGAAGATCAGGCTGCCGACCGGCGGCGTCATCAGCCCGAAGGTCAGGTTGACGATGACGATGATCGCGAAATGATCCGCGGCGATGCCCAGGCTATGCGCGATGGGCGCCAGGATCGGGACCAGGATCATCACCCCCGGCAGCGGGTCCATGAACATGCCGAAGACCAGCAGCAGCACGTTCACCATCAGCAGGAAGGCGATCGGCGACAGGTCCATCGCGATCACGGCATCGGCCATGGCCTGCGGCACGCCCTCGATGATCAGCACCCAGGCAAAGGCGCGGGCGGCGGCCAGGATCATCAGCACCGCGACCGACATGATCGCCGAGCGCAGGAAGGCGCCCCACAGGTCCGCCCAGCTGAACCCGCGATAGACGAAGGCCGAGACCGCGATGGCATAGAACACCGCCACGACCGAGGCCTCGGTCGGCGTGAACAGCCCGGCGCGGATGCCGCCGACGATCAGCACGATCAGCAGCAGCGCCGGCAGCGCCGCGCCGGTGTTGATCAGCATCTGCCGGACCGGCGGGCGCGGCTCCAGGCTGCGATAGTCGCGCTTGCGGCTGATCCACCAGTTCACCAGCGCGATCAGCCCCGAAATCAGCAGCCCGGGCAGCAGGCCGGCCATGAACAGCGATCCGACCGAGACATTGCGGTCCTGCAGCGCATAGATGATCATGGTGATCGAGGGCGGAATGATCGGATCGACCACCGAGACCGAGATGGTCAGCGCCCCGGCATAGCCCTTGGAATAGCCCGACCGCTCCATCATCCGCGCCATCATCGCCCCCGGACCGGCGGCCGAGGCCAGGGCCGAACCCGAGATGCCCGCGAACAGCGTCCCGGTCAGGATATTGGCATAGCCCAAGCCCCCGCGCAGGTGGCCGACGAATTGCGAGGCAAAGCGCAAGAGCATGCGCGAGATCGCCCCGGTGGACATGATCTCGGCCGCGAGGATGAAGAAGGGCACCGCCAGCAGCGGAAAGCTGTCCAGGCCGGTGAACATCTCCTTGACGACCACGACCATGGGATAGCGCCCGCCGATCGCCACGGCGGCAAAGGCCGACATCGCCAGCGCGAAGGCGACGGGCACCCCGATCACCATGAGGATCAGGAAGGCGGCGACCAGGATCTCAACCAACGGCGGCCTCGTCCGAATGCTCAAGCCCCGCGCGCAGATAGCGCGGCGCGATCAGCGCCAGATGCACGATCAGCAGCGCGAATCCCGCGGGCATCGCGGCATAGACCCATTTCATCGGCACGCGCAGCGCCGCAGATTTCTGCACCGACATCCGGCCCATGTAATCCAGCCCGACCCAGACCATGAAGCCGAAGAAGCCGAACAGCAGCAGCAGGATGATCCCCCGCAACACGCGCTGGCCCTGCGTCGGCAGCGCCTCTTGCGCATTGGTGATGGCGGCATGCGCCCCCTCGCGCAGCGCCAGCCCCGCGCCCAGGAAGGTCACCCAGATCATGGCGTAGCGCGCCACCTCGTCCGCCCAGGTCAGCGAGTTGCCGGTCAGGTAGCGGCCGGCGACGTTCCAGCCCAGGATCAGGGTCATCGCCATCAGCGCAAGCACCAGCACGGCACCGTTGACAGCGACGAAGGCGCGTTCGACCTGGCGCATGGCCGCCTACTCGACCGCGCTGATGCGGTCCATCAGCTCCTTGCCGAACTGGGCCTCGTAGGATTTGTAGGGCTCGGTCAGCGCCGCGCGGAACGCCGCCTTCTGCTCGGGCGTCAACTCGTTCACGGTCATGCCTTGTTCCTGCATCGACGCCACGCCCGAGGCATCGACCTCGTCGACATAGGCGCGCATGGCGACCACCGCGTCCTTGGCGGCCTTCTGGAAGGCGGCCTGCTGCGTCTCGTCCAGCCCGCCCCAGAGCGAGGGCGACACCAGGATGATGGTCGAGGAATAGACGTGCCCGTCCAGCGTCAGGTTCTTCTGGACCTCGTTCAGCTTGGCCGAGACGATCACCGACAGCGGGTTTTCCTGGCCGTCGATGGCGCCCTGTTCCAGCGCGCCGATCACCTCGGGCCAGGCCATCGGCGTGGGCGCGGCGCCAAGCGCGCGGAAGGCCTCGATATGGATCGGGTTCTCCATGGTGCGGATCTTGAGCCCGGCCATGTCCGCCGGGGTCTCGATCGCGCCGCGGTTCGAGGTGATGTGGCGGAAGCCCTGCTCGCCCCAGGCCAGCGCATGCAGGCCGGCATCGTCGAATTTCGCCAGCATTTCCTGGCCGATCTCGCCGTCCAGAACCTTGCGGGCATGGTCCTTGTCGCGCAGCAGGAAGGGAATGCCCAGCACGCCGACCTCGGGCACGAAATTCGTCAGCGTGCCGTCCGAGGCGATGGTCATCTCGACCGTGCCCAGTTGCAACCCTTCGAGCACCTCGCGCTCGCCGCCCAGGCCGGACGAGGGGAAATGCCGGAAGGTGAAGGCATCGCCGAGGCTTTCCTTGAGGGAGGCTTCGAAAGCCTTGGCGCCGGCGCCGTAATGGCTGTCCTCGGCCAGCGCATAGCCGATCTTGATCTCTTGCGCGGCTGCGGGCAGGGCGAATATGGCACCGAGCAGCGATGCAACCAGAACATGTTTCATTGCGAGCTTCCTCCCAGGGTCGGGCCGGGGTCTAGCGCGATACCGTGACTTGGCGCAATCCCAAAGCCGCCGTGGCGCGGTTCCGCGCAGGATGCTTTTGCGGGCGTCGCTTCACGGATGCGCGGCGGGCGGGAGCGCCGCCGGTTCGACCCGAATGCGGCGGCGCTTGGCGTCGGTCTCCGGCGGCAGGCCGGCGTGAAAGGCAAGCTCGGGCAGGACGGCCCCCATCTGCCCGGCCAGTGCGGCCAGGCTGGCGCGCAGCGCCGCCTCGGCCCCCGGCGCGGCGCCGTCCAGCCACAGGTGCAGCACCCTGCCGCGCTGGATGATGCGATAGTCTCGCAGGCTTTGCGGCAGGCAGGCGATGGCGGTGCGGATCGCCTCGGAGGGAACCATGCGCGGTCCCGCGGCCGCGGCCCACCACAGCATGTCGTCCTCGCGCCCCTCGATCCGGGCGAGGCGCTGGCTGGCGCAGCCGCAGGGGCACGGCCGGGGATCGGGGATCAGCACGTCGTTCAGGCGATAATTCAGGATCGGCAGGCTCTCGCGGGTGAAGTCGTGGATGATCGGGCAGAAGGCCCCCGTCGCCGGGTCGATGACCTCGCGGTCGATCCGCAGCCAGCGCTCGTTCAGATGCAGGCTGCCGGCATGGCAGGTCATGGCCAGCACGCCCTCGGTCGCCTGATAGACCTGATCGACGCGGAGGCCGAAGGCGGCCTCGATCAGCGCCGCATCCTCGGGCGACAGCGTCTCGGCGACCGAGATCACCCGGCGCGGCGCCAGCCGGATCCGGCCCGCCGCCTGCCGCTCGGCCAGCATGGCCAGCACCCGCGCCGGCGCGATCAGGACCGAGGGGGCCAGTTCCGCCAGCCGGGGCATCTGCGCATCCAGCGGCGCCAGCAGGTCGAAGAAGGCAAAGCGGACCAGCGGGTTCGACAGCCCGCGATACAGCGCATTGTCGGCGCGCATGAAGAACGCGATGCGCTGGCGCCGCCACAGCTCGGGCCAATAGCGCCCCAGCATGATCGCGGCCCAGAGCCGCCTTTCGCGCGGCGTGGCCAGGAACAGCCCGCGCTGGCCCGAGGTGCCGGTGGACAGCCCGACCGAGACATCGCCGATCAGCGGGCGGAAATCGCGGCTGGTCTCGGCGCGGATGGCGATGCGCATCGCGCGTCGCGGTCGATGCCGCAGGTGTTGATGGCCGAGACTTCCGCCATCAGCCGGGCCTTGTCCATGCGCGGCAGATCAGCCAGCGGCAGGTCCGCCATCGCGCGATAGAAGGGCGAACGCGGGATGACCCGGGCGCGAAAGCGGCGGAAGCCGGCGGCGTGATGCGCCTCGATCGCGGCGCGCGAGGCAAAGCCGCCGCCATAGCGGCTGTGCAGGAATGCGGTCGGGCTCATCTTGCGGTCTCGGGACAATGCGAGGGGTCGATGGTGATGTCGGGGCGGCGCAGCATCAGCGCGCGCAGCCGGGCAAAGGTCCGGCGATAGGCATGGGCATCACCCAGCCGGGCCAGCACCGGGCCGGGCGGCAGCCGGTTGGCGCGCAACGGCGCCTGGCCATAGGCGGCGTCGGCGACCAGGAAGCGGGCGGCCTCGGGCAGCCACAGGCCCATCTGCCCGGTGCCGTGGCCCGGCAGCGGCACCGCGATCAGGCGGCCATCGCCCAGCAGGTCGCGGCCCTGCGGAAACTCGGGCTGCGCGCAGGCCGCGACCGGCTGCGGATCGCGGGCCCGGATCGCGTCGCGCAAGCGGGCCGGGCAGCCGGCACGCAGGCTGGCAAGGTCTCCGGGCGCATGCAGCGCCGCGATGGCCTCGGCCGAGGCCATGACCGGAATGCCGGCCGGCAGGTCGATCAGCCCGGCGCTGTGGTCGGCATGCATATGGGTCAGGAACACCCGGTCCGGCAGGCGCGGCAACTGCCGCGGCAACCGCTCGCCGTCCGGCAGGCGAACCGGCGTCAGCCAGCGATAAAGCCGCGCCGGAAAGCCGCGCGTCGCGGCGAAGAACGCCGGCCCATAGCCGCAATCGACCAGCACGCAGGCGCTTTCGGTCTCGACCAGCGTCGCCAGGGCTGGAAAGGTCGCGAAGCCCGCACCCGGCAGGCCCGCGCCCCAGGCCGGGGCGCGGCATGCGCCGACCTTCAGCGTGGTCAGGCGAAGCATTCCGCCACCCCCTGCCGGAACCCGACCTGCGGACGATAGCCCAGCTCGCGCCGCGCGGCCGAGATGTCCAGCGTCAGGCTGCTGCCCAGCGAGGCCACGGCCTGCCGCGTCAGCCGCGGCTCGGCCCCGCCGCGCGCGCGGGCCACGGCCTCGGAGGCGCCGGCCAGCCAGCGCGCCAGCGCATAGGGCAAGGGCAGCCCGCGCAGCCGCAGCCCGCTTTCGCGCGCGATCATCGCGGCCAGCTCGCGAAAGCGGATGGCCTCGCCCGAGGTGATGTTCCAGACCCCGCCGCGCGGGCCCGAGGCGGCCAGGATCATCCCCCGCGCCGCGTCGTGCCGATGCGTCAGGTCGATCAGCGCCTGCCCGCCCCGGATCATCGGCACCCGGCCCTGCCGCATGGCCAGGATCACCCGCGGCAGCAGCGCCCGGTCGTGGCGGCCATAGATGGCGCGCGGCCGGATCGCGGTGCAGGCCATGGCGCCGGCGTGGTCCAGCACCATCCGCTCGGCGATCCGCTTGCTCTCGGCGTAAAGCGATAGCGGCCGGGCCGGCAGCGGCGCATCCTCGGCCAGGTCCAGCCTGTCGGTGCCATCGGCATAGATGCTGGGCGACGAGGCAAGGACGAAGCGCCTGACCCCTGCCCGCTCGGCCGCGTCCAGCAAGCGCCGGGTCGCCAGCACATTGGCGGCGTGGAATTCGTCCCGCGTGCCCCAGGCGGAACTGCGCGCGGCGCAATGGAACACGACGTCGGCTGCTGGCGCGGGCCGAGGTCTATGTCACCTTCATGCTGGACCGCCGCGCGGTCTGGCGCGCGCTGTTCGAGGGGCCGCGCATCTCGAACACCTTCCCCGATTGGTACCTGGCGCAGATCGACGGGCTGATCGGCCGCATCACCCAGCCGGTCGCGGCGCTGCAGCCCGAGGGCGACCCGCGCCTGCTGGCCGAGCAATTGCTGCTGTCGGTGCATGGCATCGTCGCGCTGGCCGCCATCGACCGGCTGGACCTGATCACCCGGCAGAAGCCGATGGTGCTGGCCCATGCGGCGGTCGAGCGCATGATCGCCGCCATCCGCGCCGGGACCGAGTAAGCGCCATGCGCGGCGCGCTGATCCTGGGCTCGGCCCGCTGCGGCTCGACCCTGGTGTCGCAGATCCTGAACGCGCATCCGGCGGTGCTGTCGGTGTCGGAACTGTTTGCCGCCGTCGGGCACAACGCCTTCCGCCCGGCGCATCCGGACGGCGCGCGGTTCTGGGCGCATCTGGCGACGCCCTCGCGCGCCATGGCCCAGGTGGCCAATCCCGATGCCGCGCCGTCCGAGTTCCTCTATGGCCGGGTCGCCGCGCCCGCGCATGACCCGTGGCATTGCCCGCCGATCCTGGCCGTGACGCTGCCGCATCTGACCGACGCGCCCGATGCCCTGTTCGACGCGCTGGCCGAAGCGATGCGCGCGCGGCCCCCGGCCCCGCTGGCCGCGCATTACCGCGCGCTTTTCGCGGCCATGGCGGACCGGCTCGGCCCCCGCGAGATCTGGGTCGAGCGCTCCGGCGGCTCGCTGGTGGCCTCGGCCACGCTGCGCGCGATGTTTCCCGATGCGGCGCTGGTGCTGCTGGCGCGCGGCGGGCCGGACACGGCCCTGTCGATGCGTGACTATCCCGCCGCGCGGCTGGCGATCTGGTGCTGGCGCAGGCTGGGGCCGCTGGGCCTGGACCTGCTGCACCCGCAACGGCATTTCGGGCGCGGCGCAGCCTGGAGCGTGGTCGCCGCGCTTGGCGGAGGCCGGGCGATCCGGCGCATCGTCGCGCGCCGCCCCAGCCTGGCGGAGGCCGGCGCCTTCTGGTCGGCGCTGACGATCCGCGGCCTGCAGGGCCTGGGCGACGCCCGGCCGATGGTCCTGCGCCACGAGGACCTGTGCCGCAATCCGCGCGAGAACATCGAACGGCTGGGCCGGCACCTGGGCATCGACACCCCGCCAGACTGGCTGGAGCGAGCCGCCGCCATGCCGCAACGGCGCCCGTCGCGCCTCGACGCCCTTTCGCATGCCGAGCGGGACGAGATCGAACGCGCCTGCGCACCCGGCGAGGCGGCTGTTGCCGCGACCCTGGCGGCCTTGCCGGCGCGCTGATCCCGGGGACCCTTGCAGGCATGGACCGCAAGCGGCGTCGCGGCCGATCTCGGAAATTCTTTCGCCACCGCGGGAACATTTCCCGGAAACCCGCATCCAATCCGGCATGAGCCCTGGTGACGGGCTCGGATCGGAAAGGAAACGACATGCGTATCATCGTCCCGCTCGTCTTTGCCGCTTTTGCCACCGCGGGCATGGCCTGGGCTGACACGGCCTCGACCACCGCGCCGCCGGCGGCGCCCTTTGCCCAGGTCAGCAAGCTGGTCGCGCTGCCCGACTTCATCCCCGGCCTCGGCACGCTTTACGTCGATCCGGCCAGCCTGCCCGCCGGGCCGTTCCTGGCCTATGACCATGACGGCAAGCTTTCGGCGACGGTCTATATGGTGCCGCTGGACGACCTGAAAAATGGCAGCGATTTCAACGATCTGCCGTTGGGCGAGGATAGGGTGACCAGCATCGACATCTATTACAACGCCGGCCATCCGGGCGTCGAGAAGCCCCATGCCCATGTCGTGCTGTATCACGACGCGGGCGCGCGCGACAGGCTGGCGCAATGAGGCTCAGCCGCCGCCATCTGCTGGTCCTGGGCGGCGGTCTCGCCACCCTTGGCCCGCTTGCCGGCGCCGGCAAGGCCGCGGGACCCGAGGGGATCGCCATGCGCGGCACCCCGCGCGGTGAAAGGGTCTGGTTCTCGCCCCAGGGGCTGGCGGTGGCGCCGGGCGCGGTCCTGCGCTTCGTGAACCGCGATCCGGGCAACAGCCATACCGCCACCGCCTATCACCCGGCCGTATTCGACCGCCAACGCCGCATTCCGGCCGGCGCCCGGCCCTGGGACAGCGGTTTGCTGTTGCCGGATCAGGCGTTCGAGGTCACGCTGACCCTGCCCGGCGTCTACGACTATTATTGCCAGCCGCATGAAATGGCCGCGATGGTCGGGCGGATCGTGGTGGGCCGGCCCGGCGACCCGGGGTGGGAGGGCATGGCGGCGGACAGCGAGGATCTGATGCCCGAGGTTCTGGCAGCTTTCCCAAGCCTCGACGCGATCCTCGCCAGCGGCCGGACCGAGGCGGAGGGCGCGACATGATCCGCGCCCGCCCCCTTGCCAAGGCGCAGGACGACCCCGACTGGCAGTTGGTCGCCGCCGCCCGCGCCCGTGACGAGGCGGCGATCCGCGAGTTGGTGCGGCGGATGAACCCGCGCCTGTTTCGCATTGCCCGCGGCATCCTGCCCTCGGACGCCGAGGCCGAGGAGGCGGTGCAAGAGGCCTATCTTGCCGCCTTCGCCCATCTGGACGGCTTTCGCGGCGAGGCGCGCTTTTCCACCTGGATCAGCCGTATCACCATCAATGCCGCCCGGATGCAGGCCCGCCGCCGGCGCCCCGACAAGGACCACAGCGTGAGTGATGAGACCAGCCTCCAGGCCGATGTGCTGGCATTCCCCGGCGCCGAGACCGCCGAGACCGGCGCCGCCCGCCACCAGATCCGCGGCCTGCTCGAAGAGGCGCTGAGCCGCCTGCCGCCCGAACTGCGGCTGCCCTTCCTGCTGCACGAGGTCGAGGGCCAGCCGATCCCGAGCATCGCCCGCGAGCTGGGCCTGAACCCGATCACCGTGCGCACGCGGCTGTTTCGCGCCCGTCGCCGGCTGCGCCAGGCATTGGAGACGCGGCTGCGCGGCGGTTTCGATACGGTCTTTCCCTTCGACGGCGCCCGTTGCACCCGCATGGCAGATCGGGTGATCGCGGGTCTGCGGGGTCGCTGACCGGGGAAAGCACCAAGGCAAACGAGGTCTGGCCCCATCCATGAAGTCCGCGCTTCCGCCGGCCCGGATTCCCGGCCTTGCCAGCGCGGGCGCGGACGCTATGGCGAAGCGTCGGTTTCCGCAGGGAATTGAAAGGGAATCCGTCGGGGTCAAGGCTCGCGCTGGTGGCCGCGCTGGCGCGGATGGCGGGCGGCGGCACGGGGCTGCGCGGCGCAGGCGTCATCATCCTGGCGGGTATCGCCGGCTCGCAGATGTTCAACGCGCTGACCGCGCTGATCATCGCGCAATCGGCCAGCGCCGAACAGGCGCGCGGCATCATGTTCTGGCTGCTGGGCAATCTTTCCGGCGTGCGCTGGCCGGACACCTGGCTGGCCATGCCCGTGGCGGCGCTGGGACTGTCGGTGACGCTGTGGCACGCCCGCGCGCTCGACGCCTTCACCTTCGGCGCCGAGAGCGCCGCCGCGCTTGGCATCGACCTGCGCGTCACGCAGGCGGTGCTGATCGGCACGGCGGCGCTGATCACGGCGGTCATGGTCTCGATCGCCGGGGCCATCGGCTTTGTCGGGCTGGTCGTGCCGCATGCCATGCGCTTCCTCGTCGGCAGCCGCCATGCCCGGCTGGTCCCGGCGACGGCGCTGGCGGGCGCGGTGTTCCTGGTGCTGTCCGACGTGGCGTCCCGCGTCGTCCTGCCCGGCCAGGTGCTGCCCATCGGCGTCATCACCGCGCTGGTCGGCGCGCCCGCCTTTGCCGTGGTCATGGTCCGGGGCAGGCAGCGATGACGCCGGTGCTGGAGGTCGCCCGCGCCCGCCGCCGCGTCGCCGGCCGCGACATCGTCGCCGATGTCAGCCTGGCCCTGCGCCCGGGCGAGATGCTGGGCCTGGTCAGACCCAACGGCTCGGGCAAGTCGACGCTGCTCAGCCTGATGGCCGGGCTGGTCCGCCCCGACAGCGGCGAGATCCGGCTGCAGGGCCAGCCGATGGCGCGGCTGCGCCGCCGCCAGATCGCGCAGCGCTTGGCGCTGGTGGCGCAGTCGGCCGAGACCGGCGACCGCCTCTCGGTCCGGGATGCGGTCGGGCTGGGCCGCACCCCCTGGCTTGGACCGCTGCGGCCCTGGGGGCCCGGGGACGACGCGGCGGTTGCCGCCGCGCTCAAGGCGGTCGGCATGGCGCATCTGGCCGCGCGCGACTGGTCCACGCTGTCGGGCGGCGAGCGCCAGCGCGTCCATATCGCCCGCGCCCATGCGCAGCAGCCGCGCATCCTGCTGCTGGACGAGCCGACGAACCACCTGGATATCCACCACCAGCTTGGCATCCTCGACCTGGTCGCGGGGCTGTCCGTCACCACGGTGATCGCGCTGCACGACCTGCACCACGCGCTGCGCTGCGACCGGGTGCTGGTGATGCAGGCCGGCCGCTGCGTGGCGCTGGGACCGCCCGCCGAAATCCTGACCCCGGCGCTGATCCGTCGGATCTTCGGGGTCGAGGCCGAACTGATCCCCCATCCCGGCGGCGGCCGCCCGGTCTTCGCCTTCCAGCGTCTGTCGTGAAAGGACAAACCATGCTGCTGCGTGCCGCCCTGCTGGCCTGCCTGCTTCCCGCCGCCGCCCTGGCCGAGACCCATGAGGTCAGGATGCTGAACCGCAACGCCACCGGCCCGATGCCCTTCGAGCCCGAATACCTGGTGATCCAGCCCGGCGACACGGTGAAGTTCCTGGCCACCGATCCCGGCCACAACGCCGCCAGCATCGCCGACATGATCCCCGAGGGCGGCGCGAAGTTCATCGGCAAGATCGATGAGGAAATCGAGGTCACGCTGGATGCGCCCGGCATCTGGGGCATCAAATGCTCGCCGCATTACACCATGGGGATGGCGATGCTGATCCAGGTCGGCGACACCCCGGCGACCAAGGCCGACCTGCCCGAAGACCTGCCCGATGCCGCCCGCCAGAGGATGCTGGACATCCTCGCGCGCCGGAAGTGACGCATCGGACCAGCGGCGCGCACCATGGCGGAAAACCGCATCGCCAAGCGACGATGCCACTGCAGCCACGGTTGATGTTCGGCGCCATCCTCTACATCTTGGGACCAGGCAGCGACAGGAGAAGTCATGAGCGACGACTATGCCCCGCCCAGGGTCTGGACATGGGACAAGGACAACGGCGGCCAGTTCGCCAGCATCAACCGGCCCGTTGCCGGGCCGACGCATGACAAGGACCTGCCGGTCGGCAAGCATCCCTTGCAGCTCTATTCGCTGGCCACGCCCAACGGGCAGAAGGTCACGATCATGCTGGAGGAGCTGCTGGAAGCCGGCTGCGATGCCGAATACGACGCCTGGCTGATCCGCATCGGCGATGGCGACCAGTTCGGCAGCGGCTTCGTCGCGGTGAACCCGAATTCCAAGATCCCGGCGCTGATGGACCATTCGGTCACGCCGCCGCGGCGGGTGTTCGAATCCGGCTCGATCCTGCTTTATCTGGCCGAGAAGTTCGGCGCCTTCCTGCCCCGTGATCCGGCGGCGCGGACCGAGGCGCTGAACTGGCTGTTCTGGCAGATGGGCTCGGCCCCCTTCCTGGGCGGCGGCTTCGGGCATTTCTATGCCTATGCCCCGGTCAAGATCGAATATGCCATCGACCGCTACACGATGGAGGCGAAGCGCCAGCTCGACGTGCTGAACCGGCACCTGTCCGATCACCGCTTCATGGCCGGCGAGGACTATTCCATCGCCGACATGGCGATCTGGCCCTGGTATGGCCAGGTCATCGCGGGCAAGGTCTATGGCGACGCGGCGACCTTCCTCGATGCCGGGATCTATGGCCACGTCCGGCGCTGGTATGACGAGATCGCCGCGCGTCCCGCCGTTCGGCGCGGCATCATGGTCAACAAGACCTCGGGCGAGCCTGCCGAGCAGCTCTGGGAGCGCCATGATGCCTCGGATTTCCTGACCAGGACGCAGGACAAGATCGGCGAAAAGGCCGAAGGCTGATCTCAATGCGAAGCCCGGCCTGCGCCGGGCTTTCCCAAGACACGCCAAGGCGAACGTCCAGCTTGCGGCGTGCGAATCCGCCCGGCTCCCGGCTGGGCAAAGATGATCCAACGACGATCGCCCCGCCGCGCAGATGATTTTCCGCGCGCATGGCGCTTCCCGAGGGGACCGCCAGCCAGCCGTCACGACCAAAAAACCCGCTCTGGCGCGAAATTGGCGTTTATGTCAGAAACCAAGAGCCTTCATGCTCAATGACTCTGTTGCTATGACCGCCCCCGACGGCATCTGTGTGCCCAGGTGGGTCTGCAATGATCCACAAAGGAGAGCGGTCATGTCGGAGATTATCACGGTCGGACTCGATTTGGCGAAGAATGTGTTTCAGGTTCACGGGGCCGAGGCTGCGGGCCGGGCGGTGCTGCGCCAGAAGCTGAGAAGAGACCAGGTCCTGGCATTCTTCGGACAGCTTCCGGCCTGCGTTGTCGCGATGGAAGCCTGCGGCGGTGCCCATTTTTGGGGCCGCGAGATCGGCAAGCTGGGCCATGAGGTGCGGCTGATCCCGCCTGCCTATGTGAAGCCCTTCGTAAAGCGCCAGAAGAACGATGCCGCCGATGCAGAGGCCATCTGCGAGGCGGCAATGCGCCCGACGACGCGCTTTGTTCCGGTCAAGAGCGAGGAGACCCAAGGCGCGGCAATGGTCTTCCGCGTGCGCGAGCTGCTGATCCGGCAGCGCACGCAGGCGATCAACGCCTTGCGCGGCCATCTGGCCGAATTCGGCCAGATCGTGCCACAAGGCACCCAATACCACGCGGCTGATCGCGATCGTGGAAGATCCGGATGGCATTCTGCCTGCCGATGCCATCCCCACGCTGAAGACTTTGATCGCGGCACTTGCGCATCTGGAGGCAGAGGTGGCTCCGGAAATCTGAACAGCCGGGATAAGTGGATTTTCCGCGTATGAGCCGGGCCAGAAATTGATCCAGTGGATCAATTTCCCGGCGATTGGGCAGCATGATGTTGCGAGCGAGGAGAAGACCATGGGAAGACGACCGCGCCGGAACCACACCCGGCCTTCAAGGCGAAAGTGGCGGCAGCTGCGATCAAGGGCGAGAAGACGCTGATCGAGCTGGCGCAGGATTTCGACGTGCATCCGAACCAGATCAAGCAGTGGCGTGACCAGCTGCTCGAGGGCGCGACCGGGGTGTTCGGCGAAGCCGCGAAAGCTGAGCCAGAACCGATCGTCGATGTGAAGACCCTGCATGCAAAGATCGGAGAGCTGACGCTGGAGAACGATTTTTTGTCCGGCGCGCTCGGCAAGGCGGGTCTGTTGCCGAGCGCAAAAAGATGATCGATCCCTCGGCCAAGCTGAGCGTCAGCCGACAGGCCATCGTGCTGGGGATCAGCCGGGGCAGCGTCTACTACAAGCCCCGCCCGGTGTCGGACGCGGACCTGAAGCTGATGCACCGCATCGACAAGCTGCACATGGAATTCCCCTTCGCGGGCAGCCGGATGCTGCAGGGCCTGCTGATCCAGGAAGGGTTCAAGGTCGGGCGGCTGCACGTTGCCACGCTGATGAAGCGCATGGGCATCGAGGCGCTCTACCCGACCTAACACCTCGAAGCCAGCGCCGGGGGCACAAGATCTACCCCTATCTGCTCAGGAAGCTGCCGATCACCCGCCCCAATCAGGTCTGGGCGATGGACATCACCTACATTCCCATGGCCCGCGGGTTCATCTATCTGGCTGCCGTGCTCGACTGGTTCACCGAAGCCGTGTCCTGGCATGCCGGGTGTCGATCACGCTGGAGGCCGAGTTCTGCAAGGAAGCCGTCGCGGAGGTACTGGCACGTCACGGCACGCCCGAGCTATTCAACACGGCTCAGGGAAGCCAGTTTACGTCCATCGACTTCATCAAGGTTCTGGCCGCCCGAGAGATCAAGTCCACATGGATGGCAAAGGCGCCTGGCGCGACAACGTCTTCGTCGAGCGTCTGTGGCGGACGGTCAAATACGAGGAGGTCTACCTGCGGGCCTATGCCAGCGTGTCTGAGCCCCGCGCCGGGATCGGCCGCTATCTCGGCTTTTACAACAGCCGCCGTCCGCATTCATCGCTTGACGGGAAAACGCCCGATCAGGCCTACTTCACCCCGCCAATGCCCGAAGCGGCAGCGGCATAACCGAGGCAGAAAACCACTTGGAAATCGCCCAGAACCTGTTCAGATCAATCGAACCACCTCTGTTTGGCGCAACGGTCGTGAGACGGGATCGGGAAAACCAGGGTGCAACAGAGTGCCTATGAGCACGCGGCTTTGATCTGGACCCGACCTTCGGACACCATACGGGCCCTGCGGCATGTATCGCGCCGCATCATGAGGCCGGACACATGTCAGCACCCGATGACGCGCCAAAATCAGCTTCAAAAAAACCCCCTTGCGCTTGGGGCGGTTACACATGTTGCACAGATCGGCTGGGGAGATTCATCCTGAGAATCCAGCGTAATAGCTGGGCTGCATGAGCAGACCCATACCGCCGACCTGCAAGACCAGGAACTGGCCAAGCTGCAACAAGGCGCTCAAGCGCCGCGGTTCGCTGGCGATCTGGTTCGATCCCGCCATGACGTGGGAGGCCGCGCCGACCGGCAGGCGCGGGCGACAATGTGACTATAGCGCTGCCGCGATCCAGACCTGCCGACGATGCAAGTGCTGTTTGGGATGGCACTCAGGCAGATCGAGCCATGTTGCGCCACGGGTTCGAGCAACCATGGCGAGGCGGCTTCGTCGAGAGCCTGTTGCGGCCGGCCTGGACTGGGACGTGCCGGACTTCAGCACGCTGTCGCGGCGCCAGAAAACCTTGAAGGTCAACATCCCCTCGCGGTTCAGACGGCCCATTGCACCTGCTGGTCGACAGCACCGGGATCAAGGTCGAGGGTGAAGGCGAGTGGACTGAGGAGGGTCAGCAAACAGTCCGGGGGACTGTTTGCCCGACGAAGGCGCAAGCATGGTGGCACGAAGCGGCGCATCTGGCGCAAGATCCACATTGGCATCGACGAAAAATCCCTGGAAATCCGTGCGGCCAAGTTCACCACCAGCGACATGGGCGATGCACCCATGCTGCCCGAGTTGCTCGACCAGATCCCGCCCGATCAGGAGATCGCCAGCGTCACCGCCGACGGTGCCTTCGACACGCGCAAGTGCCACGATGCCATCGCCGCCCGTGGCGCCGCGGCAATCATCCCACCCCGCAAGAACGCCAAACCGTGGACACTCGATACCGCCGGTGCCATCGCCCGCAACGACATCCTGCGACCATCAAGGCGCGTCGGGCGAACGATCTGGCGACGATGGAGCGGCTATCATCGCCGAAGCCGCGCCGAGACCAAGATGCACTGCGTCAAACTCTTGCGGCAGCGCCTGTCCGCCAGGAACTTCGACCGTCAGGTCGCCGAGTTCCAGCTCCGTGTCGCCGTGCGCAATGGCTTCACCGGGCTCGGCATCCCCGTCACGGAAGCCGTGGGACGAGGCTGTCTCGGGAAAGGGCTACTCCGACCCTCAGCCGATTTGCGCAACATGTGTAACCGCCCCAAGCGCAAGGGGGTTTTTGAAGCTGATTTTGGCGCGTCATCGGGTGCTGACATGTGTCCGGCCTCGTGATGCGGCGCGATACATGCCGCAGGGCCCGTATGGTGTCCGAAGGTCGGGTCCAGATCAAAGCCGCGTGCTCATAGGCACTCTGTTGCACCCTGGTTTTCCCGATCCCGTCTCACGATCGTTGCGCCAAACTGCTCCTTGCCCTCTTCCGCTCCGACGTCCTCGCGATCTGCGGCGGCTTACGCTGCCGCGACCGGAGACTGGCAGATGCCGCCCCGAGCCATCAGGGCCCAGACCATGCGCGCCATCTTGTTCGCCAATGCTACCCGCACCAGCATCGGTGGCTTGCGCAACAGCAGGCTGCCCAGCCATGTTCCGGGCTGCGCTTCCTTGTGAACGTTACGTTTGATCACCACGTTGTTGGCGCCGATGATCAGCAGGCGTCGCAAGGATCGTTCGCCCGTTCTGGTCGTCGCGCCGAGACGTTGCTTGCCCGTCGAATGTTGCCGGGGCGTCAGACCCAGCCAGGCGGCAAAGTCACGTGCCTTGCGGAACGTCTCGGGTGGCGGAGCCAGAGCAGCAATGGCCGTGGCGATCAGCGCCCCGATGCCGGGCACCGTCATCAGACGCCGGGCTACGTCATTCTCCTTGGCGCGACGGGCGATCTCCGCATCGAGCTTCCTGATCTCTGCCTCCAGATGCGCAAGTGCCGCGATCAAAGTCTTCAGCGTGGGGATGGCATCGGCAGGCAGAATGCCATCCGGATCTTCCACGATCGCGATCAGCCGCGTGGCATCGGGTGCCCCTTGTGGCACGATCTGGCCGAATTCGGCCAGATGGCCGCGCAAGGCGTTGATCGCCTGCGTGCGCTGCCGGATCAGCAGCTCGCGCACGCGGAAGACCATTGCCGCGCCTTGGGTCTCCTCGCTCTTGACCGGAACAAAGCGCATCGTCGGGCGCATTGCCGCCTCGCAGATGGCCTCTGCATCGGCGGCATCGTTCTTCTGGCGCTTTACGAAGGGCTTCACATAGGCAGGCGGGATCGGCCGCACCTCATGGCCCAGCTTGCCGATCTCGCGGCCCCAAAAATGGGCACCGCCACAGGCTTCCATCGCGACAACGCAGGCCGGAAGCTGTCCGAAGAATTGCTGGTCTCTTCTCAGCTTCTGGCGCAGCACCGCCCGGCCCGCAGCCTCGGCCTCGTGAACCTGAAACACATTCTTCGCCAAATCGAATCCGACCGTGATAATCTCCGACATGACCGCTCTCCTTTGTGGATCATTGCAGACCCACCTTGGCACACAGATGCCGTCGGGGGCGGTCACAGCATCAGAGCCGTCCAGCGCGTTGTACCGATGATGCCCTTCCATCGGAGCGCCGTCGCAGGTTGGCGTCCGTCCCGCCAGAATGTCGGCGCTGCTGTGCAGACCAGTTCCGGCTACCTGTCCCACGGGCGCGCAACGCCTGCCTTTCCTGTGCCCAGAACCTGCTCACCCCCGGTTGCGCCGATTGTTGAAACGGCGGTCCCAGTCCAGATGCTGATAGTCATCGCGCGTCGCGGTACGGGCGTTGATCCTTGCCTGAATGGCCGCTCGTCAACACCATCGGGTTCTGGCGAGAAATATTGCAGCGGCGATGCGGTCGCCATGTCGGGCTATCATGGATTTGGGCGATAACTACCTAAGTCTACCCAATCGCTCTCCCCGACCAGATCGTAGCGAAAAAGAGGCCATGAGCCATCCGCTGCTCCTCTGGATCTGTCGACGTCCCAATGGTACGGTTTTGCGCGAGGCCTGCAAATTCACCGACCATATCCGCATGTCGCGGTCTCTCCTTTCATCAATCGCATTTGGTTTTGTCAGACCGCGTCGGCACCAAGGGTCGTGGGATCAAATACTGCCAGGCGCATCTCATGCGCGACACCGCAGGGATAGAATCCCGCCTTGTATACGGAAAATATTCCCTCAAGGAGCGGGACTCCGCCACAAACATATCTGCCGACGGCGATACCCTTGAGGATTTCCAGGCTATCATAGGCAACCGTCAGCCAGAACTCTTCCTTCGCGGTGATTGTCTTGCGAATCCTTTTCTTGCGCAACTCGCGTTCGAAATCCTCCATGGCATTCCATTGCTCATCGGCAGCGGCGTCGACAAGGTTCCGGCCTTCTCGGGCTTCGGGGGTCGACCAGAACTCGGCGAGCGTCTGTTCGACGACATCATGCCAGATCCGATAGCCAGGCGGCGGATCCTGATCGTTTTCCAAAGTCATGGCCTCGGCAAGATCGCGAATGATCGCCGAGCCGGCGGGCAGCAACTCCGGTTTGGCGCCGGAAAAAAGCTGTTTTCTGCCGAAAAACCGAACCGGCTCAAGCACAAAATCAGTGTTCATGGCAAAAGCATCCCGTTGGAGCCCGCTTGAATCGAAAGCGATAACGGCTAGTCGATGCGCGGTATCGTGGATCGAGCTTGTCGGATCAGATTCTGCACGACGACTGGCCCTGCGGCCAGAACCGGCGAGAAACGTGCGTAGTCATCCGAAGTAGCGTTTCTTACGCTGTCATCGCCATCATAAAGCGTACCGCCGTCAAGATGGAAACAAAGCTCCCTGTCCCGCTCGTTCAGCGGCGAATGTCCGATAACAGTCCAGATTTTCTTGATGCTTGGATAAAGAACCCTGACATCAGCATTGCCCATTTTCATTGCCAGATATTCCCCTTCAACAGGTCGGACCTGCTCGGGGTCTTCGAACCAGCCAGGATATATTAC